>ERZ860009.201-NODE-201-length-33479-cov-1.718047_pt1 | contig 33479 bp, 25 predicted proteins | sample MGYA00510114_ERZ860009 | MGnify/ENA primary metagenome ERZ860009 (study PRJEB30046, sample SAMN00715177) | human gut metagenome | study: EMG produced TPA metagenomics assembly of the A metagenome-wide association study of gut microbiota in type 2... | reverse complement strand
CCACTGGATGGTTTGACGCAGGAAGAAGCGGATGATATTGCCCGTATTGTCGGTCTGGGTGCTTTGAAGTACTTTATTCTCAAAGTAGATGCCCGTAAGAATATGACTTTCAATCCGAAAGAGTCTATTGACTTCAATGGTAATACAGGACCGTTCATTCAATATACATATGCCCGTATTCAGTCTGTGCTTCGTAAAGCGGCTGAATCTGGAATTGTGATACCTGAACAGATTCCTGCTGGTATCGAGCTGAGCGAGAAGGAAGAAGGACTGATTCAGATGGTTGCTGACTTTGCGGCAGTTGTAAAACAGGCCGGAGAAGACTACAGTCCGTCTATTATCGCGAATTATACCTATGATTTGGTGAAAGAATATAATCAGTTCTACCATGATTTCAGTATTCTTCAGCATTTTGCGTGAAGAGAATGAGGCGGTAAAAGTATTCCGTATTGCTCTGTCTGCCAATGTGGCAAAAGTGGTTCGCTTAGGAATGAGCTTGTTGGGCATTGAGGTACCTTCCAGAATGTAATACCTGCCCTGAACAAAATATATTTATGTGTTCCGGAACGGGACTGGATGTTGTTGAATAGAAAAAGACTGTCCGAAAAGGAATTGTACACTATCTTTAAGAAAGACTTTGGGTAAAGTTAATGATAGGGATTACATACTTTTCAGACAGTCTTTTTTATTATTGGGTAATTACTTTCGAATTATCAGGGTCTTTCCACCAATATGGATTGGAAGCGCCGAAGCTGGATGCCCAGTCACCAAATTTAGGATACGCTTCCAAAATGCTTGTCGTTTCTACTGGTACAAGGAAATCGGTACCACGTTTAGTTCCTACACTGATACCGCTAATCTGCAGTCCCGTTGGCATATTCTCATTATTTACATAATATAATCCCTCATCAGGCCTGGATACATCACTACCTGTGCCGAAATAAGAGAAATTCATTTTACTTGTTGGAGGGAATTTCACAATATGTGCTTCTTTATCACGTCCTGTATTGGCAGAAATGATGATAAAGGGGTTCATATTAAATTTGCTGTATGTTTGTTCCCAAAATTTGTTATTAAAGAAAGGAGTAAATGCCGTTTCTGTAAATCTTTCTTGGGCGACGTCTATCGTTACAGTAAACGTTTTGTTTATAGCTGCTTTTTGATTGTCAAAAAGGATAATAGTGGGATAATTTTGACCAGGTTCCCGGTCTTGCCCTTCCATGAATTGTGAGACGATTCCGCCGGATTCTACGGTTATTTTCTTTATATCACTATTTGCTATACCTGTGAGCTGGTAACCAAAACCGTTTTGCCAGTTTGCACCATCATGTTTAGGCACAAATGTATCTATAACTTTTACGACTTTACTTGTGAGAACACTCTTATAAATTTCGCGCTTATATTCGACAATCATATCATTCATGTCATAATCTCCTTTGGATGGCCAAAAATCTTCAAATGATAATACACCTTTAAAGGAGTTATAAATCTCTTTGTCATTAATGGATTTGTCTGGGAGTTCTTCTACACCACCAGTCTCAATGGCTGATCCATCTGAGAAATCAAGATAGAATACGGCATCGCCAAAGTTTCCTTTTCTGGTATTATCTCCTGTCGGTTCAAAGTTGGTTGCATCCTCCATACCAAATGCAACGACTTCTCCTGATTTGTTCTTTAGGGCAATGGTACGGTGTTCTTTGCTCTTATTCAGATCACGAATAGAATAGAAAGTACGTTTATTATTCATAATCTCCTTTGTGCCTTGGTTGTAGGAAGACTCAATAAGAAACCATGCTATGCTTACTCCCGCAGGGAACTCGTTCACGAACTTTGTGCCATCCCAATATTTCAGTTCTACTCTGTCGCCGGTATACATACTACCTGCTGTACTGCTGGAATTACACACGGCAGTCGATATGCGCGGATAGGCAATGATCGGTGTAACTTGACTTATATCAGTCGGCTTTTGATCGGTAGGGTAGGTGAAATAACCGACTGTATTTTGCTTGGTACCTGTACTGCTGAGCATAACCAGTCCGATTTCTGTTGGTTTCTTAACATTGATTTCTATATTTACATTCTCATCTATATATTCAGGATAATAATCTTCCATCGCTGCACTTCCACCCGGCTTAATAAAAACTTCACGGATATTATACATGAGCTGCCCATCTATTTCCGTTGGAGTAGAAGAAAGATAAGTAGGACATCCTATCTCATTCCATTCACCTAAAACCTGGAAACCTTCCGGATATTTGTAGCCGCTATTGGTAACCCCTCTACTCGTACCCTTCGCATTTCTTTTACTTTGTATAAAAGCTTTCTGATCAAAAGATATTTTTCCGTTTGTAATTTGTAGCTGAATCGGGCTGACAGTTCCAAGATAGTCTGAATAAAGGTAGAGTTCTGTAAGATAAGACGGAATAGATATGAAATCATTAAAGATTCCTTTTTTATCCGTAGCCCCGCGATAGACAGGCTCTTCTTTTGTCTTGATAATGTTTCCATCCTTATCTTCCGATAGCGGATTTTCGGCATATAACTCAAAAACAACCTGATAATTTAAACCATAGTTTAAATCAACTGTGCAACTAGAGGATGTTGTAAAGCCAAAATATTCATCTGCAGTTTTTTCTTCTGGAGCCTGATATAAGTCCTTTTCCATACAACCGGCTAACGAGAGTGCGCATAGTACCCCCATTGAGAGAGATTTGAAATTGTTTGTTTGCATAACTGTGTTCTGATAATTTGATTGTGACCCGCAAATGTATGTATTTAATATATCAAAACAAAGAGTTTGGAAATAAATCGTTTAAAAAGAAATATATAGCATGGTAAATACAACAAAAGTCCGGTAACCAGTTGATATAGGTTACCGGACTTTGACGTCTCATTGAATGCAAATATTATTTCTTTTTTGCGGTTCGTTTACCTTTGGCAGAAGTGCCAGGACCTTTCTCATCTTGTATTTTGACTAGCTCCAGGCAACTCTTCAAACTTAGATCCTGAGGAACAATGTCTTTAGGGATCTTGTAATTATTGCCTTTGTATGCAATGTAAGGTCCGTACCGACCATTCAGAATCTCCAGTTCCGGTTCTTCATCAAACTTCTTGATATGGCGTTCTGCTTCTTTCGCCCGTTTTTCCAGAATCAGCTGCTCTGCTTCTTCCAGAGTAACTTTCATCGGATCAAGTGTTTTCGGCAGTGATACATAGACCTTGTTATGCTGGATGTAAGGTCCGAAGCGGCCTACACCTACACTGACAGTCTTTCCTTCATACTCACCTAAAGTACGTGGTAGCTTAAACAGTTCCAGCGCTTCCTCCAGGGTAATGGTCTCCATGGACTGCCCTTTCTTCATCTGGGCAAAACGAGGTTTCTCTTCATCATCCGCGGCACCGATCTGTACTACCGGACCGAAACGACCGATTTTCACAGAGACAGGCTTGCCTGTTCCCGGTTCTTCTCCCAGCATACGTTCGCCGACTTTATGTTCTGTCTTTATAGATAATGTCTTTTCTACTGCCGGATGGAACTGATCATAGAAAGTTTTCATGATAGAAGTCCATTTTACTTCTCCTTCCGCTATTTCGTCAAATTCCTTTTCTACACTGGCGGTAAAGTTGTAATCCAGAATATCCGGGAAGTATTCGGTAAGGAAGTCATTTACCACAGTTCCTGTATCTGTAGGAAAGAGCTTCGACTTTTCTGCTCCCGTCACTTCATTGTGACTTTCATCTTTAATCTGATTGTCTTTCAGTGTCAGCACATTAAATGTACGCTCTTCACCGTCTTTATTTCCTTTTTCCACATATTCGCGTTGCTGGATAGTAGAAATCGTAGGAGCGTATGTGGACGGACGACCGATGCCCAACTCTTCCAGTTTGCGTACAAGGCTTGCTTCCGTATAGCGTGGCGGACGTTGAGTGAAACGTTCAGTGGCAACGATAGGTCCATATTCCAGTTTCTGGCCTTTCTTTAAAGGAGGCAACAGACGGCTTTCGTCTTCCTGTTCATTCTCATCGTCATAAGACTCACGGTATACACGCAGGAAACCATCAAACTTGATAACTTCGCCGATGGCAGTGAATACATCACGCTTTTGCTTATAGAGATGGTAGCAGTAGTCTTTTCCAGTTCCGCATCCGCCATTTGTGATGCGATGGTGCGCTTCCAGATCAGATCGTACAGTTTCTTTTCCTGTGCCGTGCCCTCTACGGATGATTTTCCATGTAAGTCGGACGAATGGCTTCGTGCGCTTCCTGTGCTCCCTTCGTCTTTGTTTCGAAGTGGCGCGGATGTACATAGCGTTCGCCCATATCTGTATGATAGCGTCTTTGCTGCTGGCTGTTGCATATTCCGACAGGTTGACGGAGTCCGTACGCATATAAGTGATAAATCCGGATTCGTACAAGCGTTGTGCGATCATCATCGTTTGTGCTACGGTATATCCCAGTTTGCGTGCCGCTTCCTGTTGCAGGGTGGAAGTTGTGAACGGAGCCGGCGGTGTTTTCTTTACCGGACGGGTAGTTATATCTTCAATCGTAAAAGTCGCTCCCTTACATGCGTCAAGGAATGCTTTTGCTTCTTCTTTCGTTTTGATACGGCGTGATAGTTCCGCTTTCATTTCTACCAGCTTGCCGTCTGTATCGGGAACCAGGAATATGGCGATAACCCGGTATGCGGCTTCTGATTTGAACGCATGAATTTCGCGTTCGCGTTCTACAATCAGGCGGACAGCTACTGACTGTACGCGTCCTGCCGACAGAGATGGTTTAACTTTTCTCCAAAGTACAGGAGACAATTCAAAACCTACAATTCTATCCAGGATTCGTCGTGCCTGCTGTGCATTTACGAGGTTGAGGTCGATATTGCGTGGTTGTTCGATTGCTTTTAAAATGGCACCTTTGGTGATTTCGTGAAATACGATTCGTTTTGTGTTTTCCGGTTTTAGTTTTAATACTTCATACAGATGCCAGGCAATAGCTTCTCCCTAAGCCTCGCGGTCCTCATCGGATGCGAGCCATACGGTTTCTGCCTCTTTAGCTTCTGCTTTCAGCGTGCTGACCAAAGCCTTTTTGTCTGCCGGAATTTCATAATCGGGTTTAAAATTCTTATCTACGTCGATACTGAATTCTTTCTTCTTCAGATCGCGTATATGTCCGTAACTAGAAAGGACTTTGAAATCTTTCCCGAGAAATTTTTCAATCGTTTTTGCTTTTGCCGGAGACTCGACAATGACAAGGTTTTTTTGCATAATTCTTTCTTTTATAATGGCTTGTACCATGATATTTCGGGGCAAAAGTAAAAAAAAAGATTCGCCCTACCTTATAATATAAGGAGAAACTAATATTTTTTTGGAAAAAAATAGGTTTTGAGTAAATCTGCATTTCTTTTGTATGTGCAAGAATTATTAAAGAAATGTTTTATAATTAAGGGGAAATTAATATAAAACAGTTTTATTTAAAGAGAATTTCCTATATTTACGTCTTGATACAGTATTATACGGCTATTTATGAGAAAGATTCTATTTGAAATATATCTATTGTTTTTCTTTGTAGGTATTGCACAACCTATATTGAGCCAGTCTCCTTATTATTATTACAAACAACTCGGAATAAAGGAAGGACTCTCACAGTCGAAAGTACAATGTGTTCTGAATGATCATCGGGGGTATCTTTGGATTGGTACGGAATCCGGTTTGAATTGTTATGACCGTGACCATCTGAAGCAATATCTGCATCGGCCGGGAGATGAAAGAACGCTCCCTTCCAACAATATCACTTTTATCGCCGAGGACTCTTTATGCAATCTATGGGTAGCTACGATGAATGGCATTTGCCTTTACGACAGAGGGAGTGATAGTTTCAGAACTTTATTGAATAATGGTAAACCGATCTATGTTGCTTCCTATTTATTGGTTGAAGGAGGGATCTTACTGGGAGGATCAGGAGCCATATACAAATATGTCTATGCCACTAATAAGCTGGAACCTTTGTATTATGCGCAAGACCCTGTTTATTACAATCCCTTTTGGCAGATGATACGTTATGATGAAGAGAATATCCTGCTCAATTCACGTTGGCACGGCATATATTCCTTCAATATGAAGACGTATGAAGTGAAGAAAATAGAGTCGTTTACAGAAAATAACTATACCAGTATCTATCTGGACTCCTACAAGCGTCTGTGGGTAAGTGTTTATGGTAACGGACTGTATTGCTATCAGGGAGACCAGCTGATCAAACACTTTACGGCGTCAAATTCTCCTTTGACGTATGATGTCATTCATGATATCATGGAGAGAGATAATCAGCTTTGGGTAGCCACTGATGGTGGCGGAATCAATATGATCTCTTTAGATGATTTCTCATTTACTAATATTCAGCAAAAACAGGATGATGTTCATTCCTTTCCAGCCAATACTATATACCGCCTCTATCTGGACCCGGCCAATAATATGTGGGCAGGCAGTATCAGAAGAGGGTTGATTGGTATAAAGAATGTGTATGCCTGCTCTTATCAGAACGTTCCTTTTGGCAATCTGTACGGATTAAGCAACCAGACTATCAATAGTTTCTTTCAGGATAGCGACGGAATAGTCTGGGTGGGAACCGATGGGGGAGGTATCAACCGGTTTGATCCGGTATCGGGTACCTTCAAACATTATCCTGCCACCAAATATGAGAAAGTTGTTTCCATTGTGGAATATACTCCTGACGAACTGTTGTTCTTTTCCTTTAATAAAGGACTCTTTATCTTTCATAAGCAAACGGGGCAGATACGTCCCTTTGTGCTGATTGACAAGGAAATGAACGATCAGACCTGTATCAATGGTTTTTCTGTTAATATCCAGCGGATAACGAAGACTAAAATTCTTTTCAGTGCCCAGCATATTTTTATATATGATATGGTCACCCGTAAATTTGATATAGTGGCCACTATGGGAGAAGAGTACGAGCGTCATTCTCCGCTGGTCATAGCTACGGTAGGTGCAAAGACGTACCTTTCCGATCTGAAGAATATTTGTGAGTATGATTCTTCGGAAGGGACTTTCCGGACGATTTATAAAGGGCAATACACTATCAGTGATGCCTCTATGGACCAGGATGGTGTTTTTTGGCTGGCTTCTACTGAAGGCTTGGTGCGTTATGATCCACGGACAGGGAAGAGTGAGCTGATAAATACAAGTCTGTTTCAGGATGTAGCTTCTGTTGTTGCCGATAATCAATATCGGATCTGGATAGGGACGAGGCGTCATTTATTTGTTTATTCTTCCCGTACCCATAATTTTGCTACCTTGGAGGAGGTAGATGGAGTTCTGCCTAACGAATACATCTTTCATGCTACTCTTCTGGCCAAAAACGGAGATGTTTTTGTCGGTGGTACCACAGGCATGACGGTGATAAACTCTGCCGTTCATTTTGATACAGATGAGGATTATACGGTCGAACTGCTGGATGTATTATTAAACGGTCTGCCTGTCTCGTTATCCGAAGAGCCGCAGGAAGCGGCTGAAACAATTCAAGTTCCCTGGAACTTTTCTTCCCTGCAACTGAAAGTACTGCTGAATGAAGGCGATGTATTCCGCAAGAATTTCTTTCGTTTCAATATCGAGGGACTCGATCAGGAATTGGCGAGTTCCAATTCAAACTCTTTGGTTATCAACTATCTGCCGATAGGGGAGTATACGATTACCGCTTCTTATTATACCCGTGACGGAGGGTGGAGTACGAAACAACCCATTCTGCATGTTGTGGTTACTCCGCCTTGGTGGAAGACCGGCTGGTTCTATATGGGATTATATATATTGTTGGGAGCAGTGGCTTATAGCATTGTCTACTACTTCTATCGCAAGAAGAAAGCCAAACAGAAACGGGAGATTATGCGTCTGAAAAATAAGATGTATGAAGAAAAGATTAATTTCCTGACGAATATCAGTCATGAACTTCGCACTCCTCTTACACTGATTTGCGCACCATTAAAGCGTATTATCAATCAGGAGTCGGACAAGCAGGATGTGGAAAAGTTGTTGGTCCCGATCTATAAGCAGGCATACCAGATGAAGAGTATCATCGATATGGTACTCGATGTAAGGAAGCTGGAAGAAGGAAAAGATATGCTGCATATATTGCCGCATCCTTTGAATGAGTGGGTGCGCTCTGTCGGAGATAAGTTCATCAATGAGTTTCATGTGAAAGGCATCAGACTCGAATATGAGTTGGACGAACAGATAAAAGAGGTACCTTTCGATCAGAATAAGTGCGAGTTCGTTCTTTCCAACTTCCTGATGAATGCGTTGAAGTTTAGCGAATCGGGCACCACTACTACACTGATTACCACCTTGTCACAAGAAAAGACTGGGTTCGGATCTCTGTCAGGGATGAAGGGATGGGACTGAATATGGTAGACACGGACTCTCTTTTCTCCAGTTTCTATCAGGGGGGACATGAAAAAGGAGGAAGCGGCATCGGATTATCCTATGCGAAGAGTCTCATCACACACCATAAAGGAAGAGTGGGCGCTTCGAATGCAGCGGGAAAAGGGGCCATCTTTTATTTTGAACTACCCTTATTCACGGATACTTGCGGACAGCTGGAACCAGCTTCTGTGGAAGCAGCTACAGGCGTGGAAGTGAATGAACCGGATAGAATCGATTATACCTTCCTGAAAAAATATTCAGTGATGGTGGTCGAAGATACTCTCGAACTGCGAAACTATCTGAAAGAAACGCTGAGTAATTATTTTGCCCGTGTATATGTTGCCAAGGATGGGAAAGAGGGATTGGAACAGATCAAAGACCGATTGCCGGATATTATCATCAGTGATGTCATGATGCCCCGGATGAATGGGTTTGAACTTTGCCGGGAAGTGAAGACTAATCTGGATATCAGCCATATTCCTTTTGTCTTATTGACCGCCTATCATAATTCTCAGAATATGTATACCGGTTATAAGACTGGAGCGGACGCCTTTTTGCCGAAACCTTTCGAAATAGACGGATTGCTGGCATTGATTCATAATCAGTTGAGGCAGCGCGAACAGATACGGGCAAGATATAAAGATGATAAGCTCTTGACGCATAAGGAAGTGAGCTTTAGTAATGCGGATGAGACTTTCCTGCTGAAATTGAATACATTGATTGCGGATAATATGAGTAATCCGGATCTGGATGTTGCGTTTATAGCTACTAATATGTGTATCAGTCGTTCGTTATTATTCAATAAAGTGAAGGCCATCACGGGTATGGGGATTGTAGACTATGTGAATAAGCAGCGCATTGAGCAGTCAATCGTGTTACTTACTACTACTACCATGAACATTACTGAAATCTCCGAAGTGGTCGGCTTCTCTTCTTTGCGTTATTTCAGTAAGGTTTTCAAGTCTATTAAAGGAGAGATTCCTTCCGCTTATAGGAAGCAGGATAAGTAAATCGCATTGATAACTTGGACTTAGGAACATATACTAGAAATAAAAAAATAAATATTAGTCTCATACTCTCATTCTATATGAGGTAAATAGCATATAATCAGTGTGATATACAATGAGAGATACTTCTTCTATAAGGTATCTCTCATTGTTTTCTACGCAAAATGCCTTCAATTTAGCTTATCTCTCCTCCTTTTTTGCTCATCTCTCATTCCCTTTCCTTGCGTAAGTAGGTAAAACTGTCTACCTTTTGAGGGTTAATATCTCATATGTCAGTTTCAAATAACAGGTACTTTGTAGCTCGGATACCTTATATCTTTGCCATATCAAGCCTATATACTTATGTTTTCTTACCGACATCTTCATCGTTCCACCCGGGTGAAACGATCTTGCCACTAGAGTGGAGAAATCTGTTCACTCTAGTGATGAGATCAGATCACTCGAGTGGAACGATGAAGATCTCCTATTAAAAATCTGATAACAATAGGTGAAAAGCACAACAGGATAGGGTCTTCTGCATAAGAGAAAGCGATATATCTCGTCTATTCCATCATTTCTCTGCCTACAACGTTTATGAGCTTTAAGTCATAGTTATCATTGTGGGCATCTTGAAATAATTGCCAGATCATCACGCCGGCATAGTCGTTTTCTTTGATGAACTTACATTTGTTGGCTATAGTAGGGCGGCCGTTATAATAAGTCTTGCCTATATTATCCTTGTCCGCTGCTTCATTTCCAAGATGTTTGAGTATGCCGCTATAGCGGATTCCACGAACGTCATCCACTGCGCCTTGCAGACTTTCCTCCCAGGAATATCCATAAAAAGGAAGTCCTCCCACTATTTTACTTTTGGATGCCCGACATTGTTCATTCCAGTATTTGAGGTCTTTCACAAAGTCATCGTATGAAGCATGCTGGACCGGTTTATCGGTAAACGCTCCCCGGTCATAACTCATCAGGTTGATATAGTCGAAGTATTGCTCCCATTCGGTTCCGTAATTAAGCCAGCGGCTGTTGACGGCACAGGTCATCAGCATATTTTTCTCTTTTGCCAGGTATAAACCTCTGGCAAAAACCAATAATGAGGGGAAATTCTTATCCCAGTTGTCATATTCCTCATAATCGATGTCGAAGCCGTCCAGTTTATATTCTTTAGTGAATGCAATAATCTGCTGTATCAGTTCTTTTCTGGCTTTCGGATCATTGATGGCGGTAGTGAATTCTCCCGGACTGTTCTTAGCCAAAGATTCAGAATCTTGACATTATGCTTGTGAGCCGTTTCACGTACACTTTCAATTCTCTTCCGGACAGGATTAATGTTTAGAGTGCCGTCTGCTTTTACCCTTGCAAAGCTGGCATTGATATGCGTCAGATATTTCCATTCTATCGTAGGAAATAAATTTTCAAACTCCCAGTCGTCAAGCGCAAGGTAACCGATAACTACTTTCTGGGTGACTTCCGGTTGGGGCTGAGGCTGCGGTTGAGGCACATTGGGCACCTGTGGGTTGTTGGTATTAGAAGAGGGTCCGCAACTAGTGAATAAAATGCTTACAGCCGTTAATAATGCGTATAATAAATGTTTCATGTTTAATAAGTAAAAAAGATTTAATACCCGAAAACAAATAGAGGAATGAAAGTTTTGAATAGTCTCTATACTTCCATTCCTCCTTCTTTAGAAGTTCCTAAAAACCTTGGCTCCTACCTTAAAACCTATTTATCTAACTTGGTTATTTTTACCCAGTCAATTTCCATGATGGCAGGTAAGTTGGCATCATCGATAGGACCTGCCCATGAGCCCGGTCTGTCTCCTCCTAATCCCATGTTCAGGATGAGATAGAATGAAGAATCTTTTGTGAACGGCCATTGCTTCATTTCTGCTTCATTCTCCAGTTTCAGGTTTGAATAAGAGAAAGTCTCCTGTCCATTGACGAAGAAAGTCAGTTTGTCTTCGCTCCATTCTAAAGCGTAGATGTTCCAGTCCTGATAATTGCAAGTTACTTGTGCGGTGTTGGACGGATCTTTGATGTTCAAATCATACGTGTAGTGAGTATGTATCGTATGATGGATCGCGGATTCCTGTTTCACATGTTCCATGATATCGATTTCTCCGCAATTCGGCCATCCGTCATAGATATATTTCTTCGGCATCATCCAGATAGCGGGGAATGCGCCATTGGGGTAACTGGTGATTTTGGCTTTTACTTCCACCCGTCCGAAGGTGAAGTCAAACTTACCTTGCGTTTCGATACCGCCGGCTTTGTATTCATCACCTATTTTTTCGGCTTTCAGTATAAGTCTGCCGTCTTTTACGTAAGCCTGGTCATAACTTTCGGACATTTCGTCGTTCCAGTCGGAGCCTGCTTTCTGGCAGAGTACCCATTTGGTCGGGTCCGGATTGCCGTCCACATCGAACTCGTCCATGAAGAGAACGTCCTTCATGGTGTCGTCAAACTTGGTCAGTACGATAGTATAGGTCGTTGTTTGATTGTCTTCGGTGGTGACGGTCACTGTCTGCTCTTTTTTCCAGTTGTGTACAAATGTTGCCGGGTCCGTGAGATGGTGGCTCCATCGCTCATTAGCGTATAGTCTACGCCGGTGATGGTATTGGCATCCTCGATCGTACCGATTTCCACTCTGTGGGTGGTCTGGTCTATCTTCCCATGATAATAGGAAGTCGTATTCGCTGACACATTATTTATTGCTACGGCAAAAGCGGTGAGCGGATATTTCTTTTCCGGAGTGATGTAATTGGTCTCATCATCCGAACAGGCAGCAGTGGAAAATCCGATGATTGCCATGTTCAGTATAAGTAATATTTTTCTTTTCATCATAACTTTTTTGGTTCGTTCATTATTTTACGTTGGTAGTAAAGTACCTGCCAGTTTGTACAGGCAGGTACTTTTTCTTTGTCAATGTTACGTTGGCTATTCGCCCCACTTCAGCGGTTCGATGTATTCCCATTTGCGTAGCGGCAGTGTGCCATCGTTGCAGCGCACCATGATCTGTCCACCTTTCTCAACAAGAATATTTCCTGGTACTTTCCAGTCCTGGGTACCATCGGAGATAGTGGAAATGATAAACTCATCGTTGAGGTACCATTCTACCCTAATCCATGTACCGGTTTCATTTTCTTCTTGCAGGATATTCCATCCCAACTTATTGTCAGCATTCGTATCCAGTGTTTTCACCGTTCCGGCTGCACCGCTAAATACTTTCTGGCTCCATGGAGTAGTGCTGAGGTCACTCTTTCCGCCTGCCACGTGCCAACGGAATTCGGTCCACGGAGTGGCATTAATCATGAAGAACATATTCATGTTGCCGTTGAACGGTCCGATGTAGATATTATATCGTCCAGGCATCAGTTGGCTGCCAAAGTAATAATCTCCGCTCACCTCTCTGTTTTCTTCGTTCACGGTAGTTCTTGATGATTCTGAACTGGCTTGTTTGATTCGTATGGTAGTAGTCACCGGTTCTATTCCTTCTTCATCACTGAGGGAAGAGAGAATGATGGTTCCGTTGCGTACCGAAGAGCTAGTGCTGTATTCTGCTACATTGATAACCAAATCGGCACTTCCATTAAATTCGGTTTGCTCAAATTCATACCATGTTTCGTCTGACGGAATCTCTTTCGTAACTCCCCAGCGTGAATTGGCTACTACGTGAATAGTCAGCTTTCCGCCCACAGCTTCCACTTCATACCACTTGCCGTTTTCGGGCTGTGCGGGTTCAATCTGTACACCATCTTGGGTGATGTTCACTTCCTGTTGTTTGTCACCATTGCGGTCATATAAAGTTACCACTCCGTAACGCATGGCACCGGTATTGGGGGTTGCTTTCAGTTCCACTGTACCGTTTTCCATTCCGGAAGCTCCTTGACTGATGGAAAGCCACTCTTCTCCATCAGTCACCTTGGCTGTCCACTTTTGATTGCTAAGCACACTGAACACTTCGGGCACATTTCCGTTTTTTTCAATCATATCCACTCCTTCGTACTCTAAGTAGGCAGTACCTTTTTGAGTCAGTGTGAATTTTTTACCGGTCCAATAATCGCTCTTGATGTTAATGACCTCAGTACGATCGTCCAAGCTGGTATTTTCCTCACATTTGATGGTTACATCGTATGTCTTTTCCGGGTTATCACCCGTGGCTGGTGAAATGGCATACCAGTCACCTTTGTTTTCTCCGAATATTTCCCATGGATCGGTTGATTTCACCTGGAAAGTGACGCTCAGTTCATCGGTTGTGCCGTCGGCGGGTAGTAGATATGAGTCTTCTACACGGTAGCGCAGGTCGACAGCCTTTTGCTTCTCATCGTCATCACAGCTTTGCAACACAGGAACTGCTGCCAGTAGTGTGAAAAGTCCTAAGAAGGCTATTTTATGTAATTTATCAGATTTCATAAACACTTCAAGTTATTGTTTACACATTTATTCATAAACTTCATAGTCTAACGACTTAAAGACGATGGTACATTCCGGTGAGAATGGACCGCTGAATCCGGAATAGAATATTACGCCTTTATGTCCATCCAAGTCAAAGGCATTGTGTTTCTTACCGGAATAGTATACTTTTCCGTTGATAGAGAATGTTACGTTTACTTTTGTCGCGTCTTCCGGATCAACTTTGGTATCTAACTCAATGGTTTTGATGTCGTTCATGCTTTCTTCCAGCGTAAATTCTTCAGCTGTCCAGTCGTAGTGAAGTTTAAAACTGGATTTTGTTGTTGAATCTTGCGGATAAATTCTGATTTGTATCCAACCTGCACCGTTTGCTGCACCATTCCAGTGCCATGTGTCACCATTCAGGTAAAGGAATCCATCCGTTCCGGCAGGCATATTGACGCTTTCAAAGTTCCAAACGATTTTCCCCTTTCCATAAGAGAAGTTGGGCACATATCTATTTTGCGCATTGCTTCGTATGGTTGCATATCCTGTTTCCGGGTCAATATCTTCGGCTCCGTCTGCCCACATATTTCTAGGCTGTCTCACTTCAACGGGTACACCTTCAAATCCCGGAACATTGCTCTTGGGATAAAGCAACACATGTCCCACTCTTGTAATAAACAAATTGTTGTATCCTGCTTTAAGCGTCAGATTATTACCATCAGCTTCGGCACTTAGCCATTCCTTAAATTCGGCAGGAACCTCTACTTTCCACTCTACGCTGGAGTTGATTTCGATGTTTTTCTCTCCGCCCATGCCATTCAGTTGGTTGGTTTTTTCTTCTTCATTCTTGGGCTCGATGATGATACCGTCTTGTGTAATGGTGAATGATTTCTCCTGAAACTCTGTCTTGACAGTGATTTCAGCTGTTCTTACACCTCCTGTATTTTCTGGTATTGTGATGGTTATGGGAATTTTGTTGCCATCTTCATTACCATCGCCCGAAGCCGGAGAGATTTGTTCTACAAACTGTGTGGAAGGAATTATTTGGAATGGCTTGTTTGACACAATATTGAAAGAGATGGTTCCACCTACTGTCGGCACAATCTGGTCGTAAGGAATTACTACTAAATCTTCTTTCGAAGCCTGCTTGATAGTAACTACCTTGGTGCCTTCAACGCCTTCTGCCTTGATAGTCAGTTTGGCTGTACGTGCTTTCTTTCCTGTATTGTTTTCCATTGTCACCACAATCTCCGACACCAATGAACTGGCTGCACTCATCGAAGGAGTCGGCTTGCACCACTGCTGGTCGCTTTCAATCGTCCAGGGAGTGTTGGAGCTGATGTTGAACACTACATTGCTTGGAGAAGTTGCCAAAGCAGTATAAGACTCCAAAGCATCTATCTGGATATTGAGAGGACCTTCCGGCTGTGAGTCGATGTCAAACTCCTGGCATGCTACAAAACTGAATGTGCACAGTGCAAGAATCAGTTGCATTAACGTGTTGCTATATAACTTTTTCATATATCTTTTAAATATTAGATTAGACAATTAATTACCATCCTGTGTTTTGAGGATTTAAGTTTGTATTCTTGTATAGTTCGCTTTGAGGGATCGGATACAGATACATGCAATCTCTCCAGTTACGGGTTTCGTAAAGGTTCTTGTAGAAGTTGAACGTACCGTCCGCTTGCTTCTCGATCTTTACTCCGTATAGTTCCCGTTGGGTAGTATCGGCAATCTTCCATCTCCGTACATCCCAGAAACGATGATCTTCGAAAGCAAACTCTACACGCCATTCATTGTACAGGCGTTCCATGAATTCATCTTTTCCCATGGAAGGAATCAACGGCATATCGGCATTCTTTCTCACTTCATTGATAGCCCACAGAGCAGAATACTTATAAGTCTCATCTGTGTAATTGACATCATTGAAAGCGTTGACCATAGATTCCGCATACGTTAGTAATGTTTCCGCATAGCGGTAAATCACCCAATGATGCTTGCTGACAGCTTCTTTACCCGGTTCAAAGCTAGTAGCTTCCTGAATGTACTTGCGCAGGAAGTATCCTGTCGGTGAACCGCCTTGTGATACGATTCCGTCGTCGGCGCCACCTTTGAAGGTTTCAATGGTGTAGTCTTTAAACGACATTCCGTTGGCAAGAATAGCGCGGTAGAAACGTTTGTCACGATTCTCATAAGGTGATTGCGGGTCAAATGCAGGGTCTTCGCAAACCCATCCTGTGTTTTCTAGGGTTACTTTGTAACCGTTGACTGTCTCGAATGCGTCCACAAGGTTTTGTGATGGGTAATTGCTGTATGGGATAAGACTGGAAGTGCGTGTTCCCGCAGTCATGCGAAGCGGGAGATTAAACATTTCGAAGTCCGAGTCATCACCATTGATCCTCATCAGTACAACTTCTTTTGAGTCGAGGTTGTTGGCACTCTCCTGGGGGTCGAGAGAGTAAAGCCCTGTGTTGATAATATCTATTGCTGCTTTGGCAGACTTTTTCCACAATTCGGTATCCATAGAAGGATTATGTAGCTTACTGGCAGCATATAGCAGTGCTTTTGACTTTACTGCCATTGCAAAGCCTTTGGTCACTCTGCCGATTTCTGCTCCCGGTTCGTTTACATAGCTGTCCGGCAAGTTATTGGCAGCGTCGTCGCATTCACTGACAATGAAGCTGATAACTTCGCTGAATGGTGTCTTGCCGATTGTATTGGCTTCCTCTTCAGTCAGTACTTCCAATGGCATGGCGATGTCACCGTAGCGGCGTGCCAGTTCAAAGAAGTAGTGTGCCCGCAGCACTCTGGCTTCGTAAGGGAAATATTTCAGCTGCTTCATCCAGTTTGTATATTGTCCGTCGTGCTCGTAGCGTGTGAAGTCCACTTGGGCAATCTCTGCTATAAAGCTGTTGGCAGCACGTATACCACGATACAGGGTCCATGAATCGTCATAAGTTTTAATAGGCGACCAGTTACCGTTATTGGTATTCTGGATATTATCTGCATAGGCTCCGAATTCGCCGTCATCACTGGCACAGTCGCGCATGGAATATCTGTCTTCGGTGAAAATTCCGCCGGAGGTCGCAAACAGTTGGTAGCCTTGTGGCATGTATGAGTATACGTGGGTAAGCATTGATTTGCTTGTACCGAAATACTTGTACATGTCTTCTTTTGTCTTCAGGTTGTTCGTTTCATCAAAGTCAAGGTAGTTGCACGAAGCAAAGACCAACGAAGACAAAATGGTTAAGAGTATGTATTTGGTTCTCATAATGTTCATTTGTTACTTTGCATTAAAAATTAAGTTTGATACCTGCCCAATAACTTCTTGTCGACGGATAAGCGATGCCAAGTTGTTCCGGATCGGCAAAATGGATATTGTCTAATGAGAACAGATTGGTGCCTTGTACGAATACTTTCAGGTCGGCAAAGCGAGTCTGCGATTTCGGGAAAGTATAAGCTACCAATAGGTTACGCAGTTTCAGGAATGAACCGTCACGGTACCACAGTGAGCTGGCGCGATAGTTATTCAAGTTTTCTTGAGTAGTCAGTCTCGGCATGGTTGCATTGGTCTTATTCTCCGGTGTCCAGCTTATTTCTTCATTCAGGAATGTATTTGAAATGTTGCCATTGCTTACAAGTGGACTATAAAGCGGACTGTTGAGCAATGAAACAGTGACTCCGGTCATTCCCTGGAAATCAGCGGAAAGCTCCAGTCTCTTGTATGAGAAGTTCAGATTGAATCCGAAATAGAAGCGTGGAACAGATGAACCGAACATTTTCACAACGTCTTTCTCGTCGATGCGGTTGTCACCGTTCTGATCTTTGTATTTCACGTCACCGGGAGCTACGTCCGAGAAGGTTTGTTGCGGACTGTTGTTGATTTCCTGCTGGCTGTTGAAGAAGCCGATAGCTTCCAGGCCGTACATCTGTCCGATACGGTTGCCCTTGGTATACAAGTAGTCGTATTCCTGATATGCCTGGTTTACATTGACTACCTCTGTATTCAGATATGACATGCTAGCACCAATACCATAATGGAAATCACCGATCTTATCATTCCAACTCAAAGAAGCATCCACTCCTTTGTATTTATAGATTCCTTCGTTCACCTGACCTACTGTGATACCGATAATACCGGAAGTAGAATTGGCACCTGACACAAGTATATCCGAACGTTTTTCGTAGAAACTTCTACTGTTGCATTCAAACGATTATCAAAAGCAGCGAGATCAAATCCGAAAGTCGCTTTCTGTGATTTTTCCGCTACCAGGCCGATAACCGGCAGATCGCCTTCACTGCCACCGGACTGTCCTCCGGCATTCACTCCGAAGTTATAACCGGCACCGCCGCTGCCATAAGACTGACGCCATAGTTCGTGGCTCAGATTGCCGTCCCATCCGGACAGACCGTAAGAGGCGCGAATCTTAAAGAGATTGATCGGTGTCACCTTTTCCATAAATGCTTCGTTGGAGATGATCCATGCAGCAGAAACGGCAGGATAGTTCGAGTATTTGTCTCCGTCGGGCAGGTAAGCTGATCCCGAGCGGTTGAATACGGCATTGAGGCTGTAACGGTTGTCGTAAGTATATGTGGCGTTCACCAGCACAGACTGATTCTTCTGAGAGTTGTTTCTGCCGTTTTTGACAACAGACTGCATATCATAAATCAATGCTCCTCCCACCTGATGTTTGCCAAAAGTGCGGTTATAATCCACCTTTGCCTGGAAATCGCTGCGTAGCATCAGTCTTTCGAAAGGTTGTGTATGTCCCAGTGTTTCGGAGTCTGTACCATAAATGGCAGGAGTTGTCACCAGTGTACCATCGCTGGTGATACTTGCATTGCTGTTCATGTAACGATACTCTTTATTGGTGGTTTCATTCATTCCTCCGATATTATCGAAAGAGACGGATGCTTCGGCTGCCAGCCCTTTGGTCAACGCACTTAAATCCTGACGGATGCTCAGGTCGGCGAGTAATGTTCCGTATACGTTACGGATGTGTCCGTAGTCTTTCAACAGAGCTACCGGATTACCGGTTCCGTACACAGAACTACCTCCATAAATGCCATTCTCATAACGAATGGGGAATGCAGCGGATGGAATGCCATAGATTTTGTTGAAAATAGCGCTGCGTCCATAGCGGGTACCTCTGAATTCTTTCAGTCTGCCTACAATGCCGGCTTTCAGCAATGTACTTTCCGTCACTTTTACTCCAGATTGGTACGCACGGTCAGACGTGTGTCTGTAGGTGTAGTGTCGAAACGTGTATCTTCCGTGTTTTTCTTCAACATGGAGCGATCCCGGTAATAGTCAACTACCGTGTAAAAACGGAACTTATCACTACCTCCGCTGAAAGACATTTTCAGGTTGTGTGTGAATCCGGTGTCGTTCAGTGTTTCATTCCACCAGTCTACATTCGGATAATCATACGGATAGATCCCTGTCCGGAAAGCATTCAGTTCCTGTGCATTGTAGCGTGCAGGCAGACCGTCTCCGCTTAATGCTGTATTGAGGGAATTCGCGTACGTATAGGCATCTGCAAAGTCCGGAGAGCGGAATTGGGTATTGACACCGAAATTATAGTCCACATTTACCTTCAGGCCATTGCTTATTCCGCGTTTGGTCGTGATCAGTACTACTCCATTCGCACCACGCATACCGTAGAGAGCTGCTGCCGCCGCATCTTTCAGAACGTAGCATGATTCGATTTCCATCGAAGTGATGTCACTGATATCACGTGGGAAACCATCAATTAATACTAGCGGGGCATTTCCGTGTATAGAGAGGGTGGATACGTTATCGGCTGACGAGCCTGTACCCTGATATACATTCAGCCCTGCCACTTTTCCATACAAAGCTTTGCTGATATCTATGTACGGGGATTTTTCGAATGCGGAAGCATTGACTCCGTTGATAGAGTAACTGCTGGTCCGGGAAGATACGTTCATCTGGTAGCCGATGCTCAGTGTATCTGCCAGCTGCATTTCCGAAGCAGCTTTGGATGTCTGTGCATTCAGGGATACCGAACCTCCCAGGAGCAGAGTGATTAATATATAATTTATTTTATTCATTGTTCAAACGATATTAGTTAACGTGTCATTTACCAGCCCGGGTTTTGGGTCATTCCATATTGCTTGTTGATTTCCTCCTGAGGAATCGGAGCCAGATACCACTTGGTATCCCAGTTGGTAGCCCAGTAATGGTCTCCCAGTTCGATCTTCTCGAAGGTGAACTCAGTCGGATTGTTCAGGTCGTTACCTCTGCTTCTGAGTCCGTACAACTTCTTCTTGAAGTCGCTCTGACGGTCTCTGCGAACGAGGTCGAACCAGCGTACTTCTTCAAATCCTAATTCGAGTGCTCTTTCTCTCAGTACGGCTTCGAGGAACTGATCGTGATTCATCGTCTTGGAAAGTTCCGGCAGACCTACTCTCTTTCGTACATCGTTTACCATTTTGTAAGCTTCGTCGGTAGGGCGTCCGTTGACTTCGTTGAGTACTTCCGCATATCCCAGCATGATTTCCGCCAGACGGGTGTGTGACCATTGTACCGGACCTTCGCGGTCGTTGTTTTCCTGTAAAATGTACTTCATGATCAGGAATCGCTACCGTCTTTGTAGTCGGCGTGGTTGATATAAACAGGAGCGGTTGTTCCGTTACAGTAGGTGTCTCCGGGACAAGCTACATTTTCATACAGACGTGGGTCGCGGGTGGGCACCATTTCGCCTTTTGTAAAGAACGGTTGCTTGGAGGGGGACTTCCAGTCGAAATTTGCCGGAAAATCAGTTCCGTCTTCCCACGGAAACATATCTACATAGTTCAATGTAGGGCCGCTGTAATAACGTTGGCCGATAAAGCTGCTGTGAACATCGGAGCCATATCCTTGACGGGTAGAGATTAATATTTCTGTTCCGCCGCGGTTGTAGTAGGACTGACGATAGGCCAGACGTCTTGCCCGGTGCGTCTCTTCCGTAGGTTGAATCAGTTCGTATTCGTGCCGTTTTTGTAATTCTGTGAAAAAGGCTGCGCCTGCTTCGGCGGCATCTTTCCATCGTTGGTCGCTGTAATTTCCGTAACAGGTATATTCGTCTGCTTCCGGATGCCATTTGGTGTTTGAGTTGAAAGTCGGACTGGCTGCCCATTGCAATACCTTGAACTTTAATGCCATCGCTCCTGCCAGGGTCATACGTCCGTCATCTGCTTTCTCGGCTTTCCAGGCCAGATTGGAGTTGATGGCTTCGTTGAGCAATCCTACGATCTTCTCTACCGTTTCGGCAAAAGTGATACGGGGGAAATTCATTGTCTCGTTTACGTCTACATAGTGGTCCAGCCATGTCACACCGCCTACATATCTCAGCATTTCGAAATAGCAGAGGGAGATCAAAACTTTGGCTTCCGCGATCCGTTCACTTTTCTCGCTGGCTGTCATGTCGGGCACTTTCTCTACGTTCTCGATATATAACCAAGCGTAACGGATGGTGGTCCAGTCAGACTTGCTTCCATAACGGTAAGCAGAATTCTTTGGGACGTTGTTGGCACTGAGTGCTCCGTTGTAATAGAGCTTGACAGGCCCATCACTGATATTGTCACGGAAACTGTAACATAAGTCTGTGATTGATTCAAGTATGTTCACACCCAATTTGTAGTCAGAGCCGGTCGGTAGCCCATAAGGTAATCCGGTATATGCTTTGGTCAGCACCTTTTCGGCATTTATTTTCGAAGAGAACATTTCTTCGGTAGTCGCTCCGGAACTCTCAGGCTGGTCGCCCAGAAATTTATCCCCGAAGCTGATTTCAGAACAGGAGGAGGCTATCAGTACGCAACCCAATGCTATTCCGAGTCCTTTTATTATTCTATTCATACAGTCGTTTTTTAGAAGTTAAGATTTAAACCGAAGCTATATACTTTGATCAGCGGATAATCTCCGAATCGGTTAGGATCACTTTCCGGATCAAGATATTTAAGCGGTGAGAAGGTCAGCAGGTTGTAGCCGCTGAAGTTTAATCCGAGTGAGCTGAGGCCCAGTTTCTTCAGGAATTTCTTTCCGGTGATGGTATAACCGAAGCTCAGGCTCTTCAAGCGGAGATAGGAAGCATCCACCAACCAGAGGGTAGAGGGTTCGGAGTTCCAGCTTTCCGATTCTTCTGATGGACGTGGATAAACAGCTCCCAGTTGGTTTTCCGGAGTCCAGCAACCGTCGTAGAAGTAAGTCAGCAAACCACGCTTTCCGGCATTCGTATAAGGGATACGGTATTCGATGTCATACATTCTGTTAACGTTCTTGGAACCCACCCATTGCATGGTGAAATTGAATCCTTTCCAGTCGAATCCCATGTTCATGCCGAAAACGTATTCCGGACGGGTAGCATAACCTGCTACGCTCTTGTCATTACCGTCCACGATGTGGTCTCCGTTGAGGTCGGCGTACATGGCGTCACCCGGATATACCTTCTGATAAGGCTGAGGCAGTTCCGGCTTTAAGGTCAGTTCGCCGTCGGCTCCGGTGATGAAGTCGCTGTACTGATAGAGACGGATGTAGTTGTATACTCCGGTCTGGCGTCCGGTAGAGCCACCGGTCTGGTTCATATAAGAGAATTGCTTGGGCACTTCGTCCATATAGAGGATTTTGTTGCGTGCGAAAGAGACGTTGCATCCACATTATAGGTGAAATCCTTTCCGATCTTATCGCGCCAGCCGAGAGAAACTTCGTAACCGTGGTTGTCTACCTTACCAATGTTCAGGTTAGGCAGTGCAGTTGCGATGATGCTTGGGGTCGATTCCGGAGAGATCAGAATGCCTGTGCGGTGTTCGATAAAGTAGTCGAAGGTAGCGGACAGGCGGCTGTTGAAGAACTTAAGATCAATACCGTAGTTCTGCTTGTCGGCTGTTTCCCAGGTTACTGCCGGGTTACCCATACGTGAGATGGCTGCTGCCGATTGGGAAATCGGATTGTCCACACCGAAGCTGTAACTGCCCGATGATCCCCATACGGCAGGCATGTACATAAAGCGTGAGTCTACTCCCTTGTCGTTACCTACACGTCCCCAGGATGCTCTGAGTTTTAGGTAGTCTACGATTTTCTGGTTTTCCATAAACTTCTCGGCAGTTGCGATCCATCCGGCAGAGAAGGAAGGGAATACACCGAAACGTGTGCTGCCCGGAGCAAAGTTCTCCGAACCGTTGTAGCCGACGTTTACGTCGAGCAGATATTTACTTTGATAGGCATAAGTAGCACGTCCTACCAATCCTACGTAGTTACGGGGCAGATAAGTGTAGCTGTCCGGATAATAGTTACGCGACTGATTGTAAAGGAACAGACCGGATATTCTGTGGTCGCCGAATGTACGGTCATAGTTGATACGTCCTTCCAGATACCAGTTCTGTCCGCGTCCGCTGCTTTCCGAGTAAGTGAGCGGAGTATCGCTGCCGCTGGGTACATAGATAAGTGATTTATCGTAGTCGGGATCGGTCTGTGACATCGTACCGTTGGTGTCAAAGTATGATTTGTAGTACACAGTCTGCGCTTCGATGGCGCCTCCCGTACGTACTTTTTCCAGTTTGAATTTATTGTCGTAAGCACCTTTCACGGAAACGCTCAGTCCCGGAGTGATAAAGTCCAGTTTCTGTGTGATGTCCAAATCCAGATTCAATGTCGTGTCATACGTTTGATTGTAACCTTGTCCGTAGAATACGAACATACCGTCACGCATCACTTCTCCCAGCGGAACCATATCTTTAGGAATCAGTGTACGTACTCCGTTGATAAATCCCGGTCCGGCAAACGGATGTGACCAGATCTGTGCGATTACCCAAGGATTCTGGTCTTCTCCTGTACCCGAAACGACGCTGCGCGGTTCCTGTATCTTACCTAAAACACCACCGACACCGAGTTTCATCGAAGTGGTCTTGGTCAGATTGGCATCGATATTGGCGCGGTAGTTATAGCGGTTGTAACGATAGTTATTGTCGTACATTTGTCCGGGAAGTTCTTTCAGAAGTCCGTTCTGATAAGTATAACCTACTGAGATGAAGTATCGTACATTATCGCTACCGCCGGAGATATTTAGGTTGTTCTGGCTTTGAAGATAGATATTATTAAAAATATACTTCTTCCAGTCCATACTGGGATACATGATGGGGTCTGAGCCGGTGCGATAGGCTTCTACCTGTTCCGGAGTGAAGTATAACTTAGGATTCGTAACGTGGTCCATCTCCTGCTTCATATTCCAGAAGCGTGCAAACTCGTAACTTCCGGTCTGCTCTACCAGTGAGATGGGTTGTTGCAGACCCAGTTTGGTGCTGGCGGAAATCTGCGTTTTGCCTGCTTTACCTCTTCGGGTGGTGATCAATACAACGCCATTAGCACCTCTTACTCCGAATACAGCGGTGGAAGAGGCGTCTTTCAATACTGAAATACTTTCGATTTCGTTCGGGTCGATTTGTGAAAACTCACGTTCTATTCCGTCTACTAAAACCAAGGGCTTGGATTGTGAATCATTTAATGAACCGACGCCACGTACGTAGATGGCAGCAGCATCTTTACCAGGCTGTCCGGTAGTCTGTACGGAAGATACACCCGGCAATGCTCCTGCGAGGAGGTTCGTGATACTTGTTGCCGGAGATTTGATCAACTCTTTGTTGTCAATGGAGGAGACGGCACTGGTAAGCATGCGCTTGTCCTGATTACCGTAGGCGATAGCTACAACTTCCACTTCACCGAGGTTCTGTGCATCTTCTTTTAAGGAAACATTGATGATTGTCCTGTCTCCGACCACGATCTCCTGGGTTACATACCCGATAAAGGAAATGTTCAATACGGATTTTTTGCTTGGGGCGACGATCGTAAAGTTACCGTCAAAGTCTGTGATTGTCCCAATGCTCGTGCCTTTCACAGTCACATTAGCTCCAGGAACGCCTTCTTTGAGTGTTTCATCCGTTACTCTACCCTTAATTGTGATACCTTCCGGGGGCAAGGCATACATCAACGGTATGAATAAAAGAAACGTAACAAGAAAGCAGAATCTTAAATTGAGCGCGTTTCTCATACTGTTTAATTTGATAGGTTAATAATATATTTAGTTTATAGTTAGGTCAACCGGGTTGGGGGTGACTTTTATTCTCTTTATTCTCTCTTCAGTTTCTAAATATATCCTTTGCTTATGTGCAATAAGGTTAACTTCATTTATCTTTTAATGATGATGCAAAATTAGGGGTGATGTGAAAAATGGACGTGCAATATTCACCAAATTAGGTGCACAAATAGCTAGAAACACTATCTGTAACAAATGGGTAGACCTTGATACAAAATTATAGACGGAATGGAAAAGGAGGCTTTGTAAGGAACAATAAAAAAGCCCATCCTGTTATGTTGCACATAGGCAATAACAGGATGGGCATCTGATTGGTACTTCTCTTTGGAGAATATGTCTTGTCTAGAAGCTGAAGCTTAATCCTCCCAGGAAGTTAAGACCTTCTGTAGGATAGCCCAGATAATACTGGTATTTCTTATTGAGGATATTATTAATCCGGGCATACACGGATACTCCTTTGAACACATTATAGCTGGCTCCGGCATGCAGGTCGCTGACTGCTGCGGCTTTAATGCCTTCTACCTTTGTGCGTCCGATATAATCGTAACCGAGATTGATATTCAGTCCTGTGATCGGGCGGAAGTCTGCGCTGAAATTAATTTCGCAGGCGGGTTTCATATACAGGCTGTATTTTTCTTTCGCATCCCAGTTACGGTAAGTTCCAGCAGCGGACAATGCAATGAGGTCTTTGTATTCATAGCTGATCTTCATACCGGCGTAGAAGTTGTTGGCATTGCTAAATTCCAGATTCAGATATTGATGTGCTGTGACCGGAGACGAGGAATTCCCTTCCTGAGCATCACCGGCAAGTGAGGGATCATAGTTGACAAATGTTTCTTCCTGTACCTCAAAGAAATCGTCTTTCAAATCCTGTAACCGCCATACAGATTAATCCATAATCCGGGATAAGGACTCGCTTTAAATCCTATCGCTGCATTCAGCTGTTCGTATGTATCAAGAATAGGGGCTGCCGGCAAGGCATAAGGACAGATCGTTTCCAGTCTGCGGAAATCGTTGACCAGTTTGCCTCCGGTAGCTTGCGCATAGAGTACGTAGCTGTCGGAGAAGATATACTGTGCTGTTACATCCGGAGACACGCGGAATGATTTACCGCTGCCGAATGAGAGATCTACATTGGCTCCTGCACGCAGATTCCAGCTGTCGCTGCTAAGTTTATAATGCGGATTCAGTTCCAGAGCGGTACGGTTCTCATATACCTGGAGGTCGTCAGCAAGTTTCAGGTCTTTATTGTAGATGAGATTACGCATGTCCAATCCGATGTTGATGCTCTGTTCGTCGCTGATAGCGCCGCTGATCAATCCTTTGGTATGCACTTGTGTTTCTCCGACTTTGTCATTGAAAAAGAAAGTGTTATTGTTCTGACGGTTGTACATCATCAGATTGGTTTCCGCTTCGAACTGTATGGGATAATTTTCATCTGTCGATTTTACTCCCAGATGGAAGTCTCCTGAAGTAAACTTCTGCTTGCCGGGCTGAACCGGAGAAAGGTTGAAATTGCTGAGTCCGAAATTAGCGGCGATGTTGAAATCTATTTGTTGAACTGGTGGATATAATCGATATTCGCACGGGTACGGTAATAATAAGCGTTCCATTTCGTGTCTGCTTCCGGCATAGTCAGTTTGCCATCCATTCCGTCCATCTGAAAGCGGACGTTCAACTTGTCCCTGTCCGACAGACGGAACAGGTAATTGGCAAGGAGATCCAGATTACCGTAGTTTCCATATCCGGCGCGTATATATCCGGGCTTGCTGCCGGGCTGCACTTCCGTTCCTACATAGGGACGCATTAGGTCGGCAGGAATAGAGGTAGCCGGGAAGAAAGTAGTGGCATATTCCACTTCCTTTTTGCTGACGGTAGGTTCTTCCACTTTGGGCAGCACATTCACTTTGGAAGCATCCAGAATGTCGGGATTATATTCCTGTTCTACGACGACCGTGCGGTTCATGGTCGTATCTTTCGGCTGAGTATTCTGTGCCTGAAGGTTGAACGGCATCAGAAATGCCAGTGTAAAGCCTCCTGCTATATAAAGAGTTCGTTTCATACTTTTCAATCTTTACTTGTTTAGTTTCTTTAGTCTGTCTTCAATCATGCTCTCGATATCGTCATTGCCCTGGTAATTCTGTTGCAGACTCAGCAGATACTGGCGTGCGTCGAGGTCTTTACCCATAGCGACATATACGTCCGACAGGAGGACAAAGCTGCGTGCCAGCCAATAAGCGTGTGGCGTACTCTGTTCGATGTAGTTGAGCAGCTCTTTTTCTGCCGCTGCATATTCTTGGGCATCGTAAGTGCTTGGGCAACTTGGTATTTAGCTTCGGCACCATAAGAATTACGGGTATCTTTGGCCAGTTCGCGGAAATCATCCAATGCTTTCTTGTCCGCTTTCTGATTCTTATAAGCCTTCGCACGATAATAGAGAGCTTCATTCTTCAGTTCCGGACTAAGCTTGGCTTCAGCCAGCACCTCGGTTGCTGCATGAATTGTTTCCACATCGTCTCTCAGCAGGAAGGCACAGCGCAGGATGCCGGTTTCGGCAAGCTGGCGGCGTTCTACATTGGTAGCTTTTTCTTTCAGCATCTTGTAGCTTGCCAGAGCTTCTGCCATCTGTTGCTGGTTGAACTGAACTTCCGCACGCATGATCAGCGCTTCTTCTGCGAATGGATTATTCGGATATTCAAGCAATTTTCCGGAGTGGAGGAGCACCATATCATAATTCTTCTGCTCATTTCCAATTTGGCAGAGGTAATAATGTGCATTCAGGCTAAATGCTCCTTCTGGGAAAGTTTGCAGATATTTATTAAGGCTGCTCTTGGCTTCTTCTGTTCTGCCACGTGCATAAATCTTTTCGGCAGCCGCATACGTAAGTGAGTCCTGTTCGCTGGCGTCAAAGCGGATGTGTCCCGGCATCGCATTGGCTAAAGCCGCAAATTCATCGATACGGTTCAAATCTACATAGATAGATTTCATATCGCGCATTGCCAGGCGGGCTTCTTCGCTGCCCGGATATTTCTCAATCACTTGTTTGTACGCATTGATTGCCTGGTCGAAGTTACCGTTCTGATAATACAGCAAACCGATTTCAGCCGCAGCTTTCCGGCTGACGGGGCTTTCGGGATATTTCTCCAGCAATTCCTTGAAAGAGGTAATAGCTTGACCGTTGTTATCCATCAGTACATAAGAACGTCCTTTCTCATAGATGGCATTCACTGCGTATGGAGAAGAAGGATATTTGCCGACCAGTCTGTTCAGAAGAGTGATCTTACCGGTATAGTCTTTCTGTAAACCGGATACCAGTGCCAGCTGATAGAATGAGTAATCGCCGGAAGGAGTATTCATTTGTTCGGCTTGCGAGTAGTAGTGCTTGGCTTCTTCAAAGTTGCGCACATTCAGATGACAGTCTCCGATACGGTTGTAGGCATCTGCAAGCGCTGTTCTGTTTTCGCCTTTTTCCAGTTGGATATACTTTTGGAAGTAATTGCTTGCCTGTGTATAGTCCTTACGATGGAAAGCAATGTATCCTAGGTTGTAGTTGGCGAGCGCATACATTTCATTATTGGGCTGCGTGGTCAGTTGCAGATAAGCGTTGAAATCGCGGGCGGCTTCCATCATCCGGTTGAGGCGGTAGTAAGATTCTCCGCACCAGTAATAAGCGTCCGCCTTTGTTTGGCGGTTGTACTGCCCGATGGCGATGGACTGGTTCAGATATTGGAGAGCCTGTTCGAAATTGGCATTGGCAAATGACTGTGTACCCAGTTGGAAGAGAATCTTTTGTTTGGCTTCCATGATCTGTGCACTCGGCTTGGCGATCCGTTCGATTGACTTTAAAGCAGCTTCGTAGCTGCGGGTATTCATATAAACTTCTACCAGATAGTTGCTTACTTTCTCGGCATACGGAGAAGTCGGGAATTCATTGAGGAATTTTTCAAAAGCAGTAACCGATTCACCGAAAGCGGAGTAGGATGTTTCGTGCAGGCAAAGTGCATAGTTGTAAGCGGCCTGTTCCTTAATCTGCAGGTTGGCGTTGGAGGCGGCTGCCTGTTCGAAAGCCATACGTGCCTTGTTTTTTTCTGCCAGTTGCAGGTAAGAGAGTCCCATGTGCAGGTAAGCATTCTGGGTCAGGGCATCGTTGGCGGTCGTCACTTGTCCCAGCATTTCGGCTGCTTTGGAGTAGACTTTTGTCTGGTAATAGGAGAGTCCCAGCATATAAAGTGCATCCCGGCGGGGAGCAGAGTGATCTCTGTCCAGATAGCCGGTGAATGCTTCCACTGCCTGGTGATTTGTCCGAAATGGTAGTAAGCGTCTCCCAGAATGCGGTACATCTCGGCAGCGTGCTCGTTGTTCGGATAGGCCGACAGGTAGTTTTGTGCTACGATCTGCGCCTTATCATAGTTCTTTTTGATAGCATAGATTTCTGCTATGTAGTAAGGTACGAGTTCTTTGTACTTCGGGTCGTCCTGCAAAGGGAGGAAGTCTTTCAACGCTTCATCATAGCGCTTCTGAGTGTAGCGGATATAAGCGAGATAGTAACTGCAGTCCTTTGCATATTTGGGACTGCTGGCACGTAACGTTTCGAACCAGATGGCGGCTTCTTTCAGATTATCAGTCTTCATGTAGCAGGTTGCCAGTTGGTAGGTGCGGTCGTCGCGCTCCTCATTTCCCAGTAGATCGAGCCGTGTAGAATTAAAGAGTGCCAGGGCCTCATCATATTTCCCTTCGTAGAAGTAGCAGGAAGCCAGCAGTGAATAGATTCGGTTGGCATAGGGAGTATCCGGATAACGGTCGAGGTACTTGCGCAGTAACTCGATGCGGTTTTTGTCTTTCAGTTCATAAGCCGAACTGACTAACATATATTCTGCGTCCTGAAGGAGACTTGCTGTTGGCTTTTGCTTTACAAATGCTTTCAATGCAGGTATGGCGGGGGGGTAAATTTTTTTAAGCTCTTTCCCTTCTTTATAAAGGTTGACAGGAGAGGTTATCTTTTCGCTTGTCTGTGCGGAGATGGCAATTGGTGCACAACACAACAAGGTGCAGATAATTCGTGATATTCTTTTCTTCATAATCTAGTGTTTTGACAAAAATACGACTATATCTTCCAACGAAAACTCTTTGAAAGTTATTTTATAATCATTTAAATCTTTATGTAAATTATCTCTCATCCATTTTGAATCCGAAATACTTATTCTTTTTGGACTCTTTTTTATCTTCCTGATGAGAGTAATTAAGTCTGATGTTGAATTTCATGTGATTGTTGTTTTATAATTATTGGTGGTTACAAAGATAATACGAATCTTAGTATTTTCCTCATTTAAAACGTTTTCTGATACCCAAAAGTTTAGTGCCCCTTTTAGTTAATTGTGTTGAGCCAGAAACTGTACAAGTCCCCGCCGAATGGAATCCAGCCCGAAATCTTCCGGACGTATCTCTGATAATGGCAGGAAGAAAGAATCTGCCACGTCATCCATTGCCGAGAAATGGCTCATGTCTTTTACGGTACAGAGAAAGAACATATCGAGCGTATGAACGGGAAAGCCGGAATAGATATAAATGTTCGGCAGGGAGAACTGATAGGTCGCTTTTTCTACCTTCAATCCTGTTTCTTCCCATACTTCCCTGCCTACTCCTTCTTCTCCTGTTTCGTTCATGTCGATAAATCCTCCGGGAAGGTCGAGTGTCCCTTTGGCCGGTTCTTTGGCACGGCGGCAGACCAGCAGTTCCTTCTTTTCATTCAGAATCAGTGCCACGGTAGCGGAAGACGGATTGAAATAATAAACAAAGCCGCAGTCTGTGCATTTCTTAGACTTCTCGTTGTTCACTTCGAAGTGCGGAGAACCGCATTCGGGACAGTACAGGAATTGGGCAAGAGGATGTTTCATCATAACTGATTTTATATAATAGATTGTTTGCCGACAAAAATATAAAATCTTTTCTTCAGATATGGAATAATGTGATTACAAAATGCTAAATACCCCGTCTTATTAGTATCATTAATAACAATCATATACAAATTAAAAGAATCAGACTATGAATAACAAAATGAATATTCCTTTATCAGGAATTATTCCTCCGTTGGTAACTCCCTTGCTGGACGATGATGTGTTGGATGTGGAAGGTTTGCAAAGATTGATCGAACATCTGATAGCAGGGGGAGTACATGCTCTTTTTGTGTTGGGAACTACCGGTGAATCACAGAGCCTCAGTTATAAATTGAGGGTGGAAATGATTAAAAATACCTGCCGCATAGCGAAAGGACGGTTGCCGGTATTGGTATGTATTTCCGATACTTCGATTGTGGAGAGTGTGAACCTTGCCTGCCTTGCGGCAGATCATGGAGCCGATGCCGTCGTTTCCGCTCCTCCCTACTACTTTGCGACAGGTCAGCCCGAACTGATCGAGTTTTATGAGCATCTGCTGCCTCAGTTGCCGTTACCTTGTTTCTGTATAATATGCCGACTCATACAAAGGTAAGCTTTGCACCGGCTACGATTCGGCGAATAGCGGAGAATCCCGGCGTGATTGGTTTTAAAGACAGTTCGGCAAATACGGTTTATTTCCAGTCGGTGATGTATGCCATGAAAGATAATCCGGATTTCTCGATGCTGGTGGGACCGGAAGAAATTATGGCAGAATCCGTACTGCTGGGGGCTCATGGCGGCGTAAACGGTGGTGCGAATATGTTCCCCGAATTGTATGTGAGCTTATACAACGCTGCGAAGAATGCAGATATGGAAGAAGTGAGACGTTTGCAGGAAAAAGTAATGCAAATCAGTGCTACGATATATACGGTAGGGCAACATGGGTCCAGTTACCTGAAAGGTCTGAAATGTGCTCTCAGTCTACTTGGAATATGCAGCGATTATGTGGCTGCGCCTTCCATAAGTTCGAACAACGGGAAAGAGGAAAAATATGGAAGGCACTTCAAAATTTGGGAGTTGATGTAGTGCTCAGGTAATTAATCAAGAAAAAATGAACGGCTATGTCTATTCTCGACATTATTATCTTTTTATTCTTCACGGGGGGAGTTGTTGTCTTCGGCTGCTCTTTCTTCAACAAGAAACGTTCGTCGGAGGAATTTACTTCGGCAGGACGTTCCCTTCCGGGTTGGGTTGTGGGAATGTCTATTTTCGCAACGTATGTAAGTAGTATCAGTTATCTGGCTTATCCGGGCAAGGCCTATATGTCCGATTGGAATGCTTTTGTATTCAGCTTGTCCATTCCGATAGCCTCGTATTTTGCTGCTAAATACTTTGTACCCTTTTATCGTTCTATCGGAAGCGTATCGGCTTACAGTTTTCTGGAAGAACGCTTTGGTCCCTGGGCGCGTGTATATGCGTCATCGTGTTATCTTTTGACGCAGGTTGCCCGGATGGGGTCTATTCTGTATCTGCTCGCATTGCCTATGAATGCCCTGCTGGGATGGGATATTAAGATGATTATCGCAGTAACCAGCGTTGCCATTATTGCCTATTCAATGCTGGGTGGTCTGAAAGCTGTGATATGGACGGAGGCGATTCAGGGATTTATTCTGATTGGTGGTGCGATAGCCTGCCTTTGTGTGCTGATGTTTAAAATGCCCGAAGGGCCTGCGCAGGTATTTCAGATAGCCATTACTGACCAGAAATTCAGTTTGGGAAGTTTCGGCAGCAGTCTGACCGAGTCTACTTTCTGGGTATGCCTTATTTACGGTATATTTATCAATCTACAGAATTATGGTATCGATCAGAACTACGTACAGCGTTATCTGACGGCAAAGAGTGATAAACAGGCTAAGTTCTCCGCTCTCTTCGGAGGTTATTTGTTTATTCCGGTTTCTGCAGTGTTCTTTATGATAGGTACGGCATTGTATGCATATTACAAGACGTTTCCGGAACTGCTTCCGGCAGGGGTCGAGGGGGACGCGGTCTTTCCCTATTTTATTGTACATGCGCTTCCGACCGGACTTACCGGATTATTGATTGCCTCCATTTTTGCGGCGGGAATGAGTACGGTGGCTACAAGCATTACAAGTTCGGCTACTATCATTCTGACGGACTATTATGCCCGTTATATAAATAAGAGACCGACAGAAAAACAATCGGTGAGAGCCTTGTATGTTTCGAATGTACTGATCGGAATAATCGGTATTTTCGTAGCGCTGGCATTTCTGAACGTAGAGAGTGCGCTGGATGCCTGGTGGGCTTTGTCCTCCATCTTCAGCGGTGGTATGCTGGGACTCTTCCTGCTGGGGTATATTTCAAAGAAGGCGCGGAATGTTGACGCCGTTTTGGGAGTGATCTGTGGCATTATCGTTGTCGTCTGGATGAGCTTATCTCCTATCTTCTTTAAAGATGGTTTTGTGAGCGAATATGCAAGCCCGTTTCATGCTAACCTGACTATTGTCTTCGGAACCATTGTTATCTTTTTGGCAGGCTTTCTCAGTATGCGTTTACTGAAAACAAAGAAGTAGAAGAAGGCAGCTTCACTGGCAGGCATATTGGTTTCATCTATTATCCGATAGAATTATTCGATTGGACTTTTTTTGCAAAGGCGGGGTTTCTGCCTTTATCTTTGCATCAG
>ERZ860009.195-NODE-195-length-34042-cov-1.709507_pt1 | contig 34042 bp, 37 predicted proteins | sample MGYA00510114_ERZ860009 | MGnify/ENA primary metagenome ERZ860009 (study PRJEB30046, sample SAMN00715177) | human gut metagenome | study: EMG produced TPA metagenomics assembly of the A metagenome-wide association study of gut microbiota in type 2... | reverse complement strand
ATCTTAACAAAAGTAAGGGGGGGGGTGGGGGGGCCTTCCCCCCGCCTCTTTTCAAAATGGAGCTGAAATTTGTAATTACTATTAACTCATAATCTTTTATAGATTTTTGGGACGAAGGGATGGTTTATATGGATGCGAAAAAAACCTCTTATTTTGTAGTCGTTGCTGCGTGGCTGGCAGTATTTTGCCTGTTTGGTTACCGCTCAACTTTTGCTATCCTGGCCGGGCCAATGTCGCAGACGATGGGTTGGACCGGGGCACAGGTATCGTTAGGCTATTCGCTGATGATGAGCATTTATGCCATTACAGCGTTCTTTAGCGGTATGATTTTGGATAAATGGGGTACAAAACCTGTTTATACTATTGCCGCAGTTTTTTGTATGCTGGGCTTTTATCTGACAGCGAAGGTTGAATCTTTATATTCTTATTATGCGGCTTATGCTATTTTTGCCGGTATCGGAACAGGTATGCTGTGGGTATCATCTACCATTTCCATTCGTAAATGGTTCGTTGGAAAATATTATGCCAAAATTGGGGTATTGCTTTTGCCGGTGCCCCAATGGCGCAGATCGTACTCAGTTTGGGCGTGAAACCGATGCTGGTCGAAAATGCAGGACAATGGCGTGATGCAATGACAATTTTGGGTTGGATTTCGCTCGTAGCACTTTTACTGGCGGCATTACTGGCAAAAAAGAACCCGGAACAGTATGGCTTACATGCTTTTGGCGAAGTTCCACCTGCTAAAGGCACGGCAGCCCAACAAGAGTATCCCTGGAAAATTGGAGAGGCTTTTAGCACGTTTCCGATTTGGGGTTCGATTCTGGCATTTTTGACCAGTATGGTTGCTGAATTTTTGATTTGGACTCAGGTCGTTACCTATTGGACCAAAGATTTGAAAATGACTTTAGATAATGCAACTAACCTTTATACATCATTGGTATCGCCGGTATCTTTACGATGCCGCTTTTGGGTATCGTATCTGATAAATTAGTTGTAGCGATGAAAAATGAGATCAAAGCCAGAAAAACAATGCTTATTTTCGGCCCGGCTGTAGGCGCAGTAGCTTGTTTGCTGCTTATGACAATGGGACCGCAGTCTACCACTTTGGGTGCTTTGATCTGCGTACTGTTTGCAGTTTATTGGGCAATTGAACCGGGTGGCGTCGTTGGCTATGCCGGTGCTATCTATGGGCGCGTCAGTCTGGGCAAATTGTGGGGGCTTGCCACCCTGATTGTTATGGGTATAGGACCGGCGCTGGGCAGCTTTATGGGCGGATATCTTGCCGATACTACTGGTAACTTTATTGCTTCTATCAAATTTGCTCTCTGTTCTTTTGTTCTTTCGGCGATTATAGCTTTTATTTTACCGCTGAAAATAAAAGTGCCTGATCAACAGGGTGTAGTTTTAGAAGAAAACGAAGACTATACAGAATAAATAAGATTTTAAAACAGTACTGTATTTAGAAAATATTTGTTTAGGGGCTGGAAATATGAAAGTATTGGTAATTGGCGACAGCTACGGTTTACCGCGATATGCAAAAAACAGCTTTAATGTAGAACTCGATTACGCAGGAACATATCCCGAGCAGCTGCGCAGGATGCTCAGCGCAAATTTTACCGAGGATGTATGTCTGGTAAATCGCTGCCGCCATGCTAATACAAGCTTAAGTCTTATAAAAGGCGAGGCCAATGAAATAGAATTTTTACGCCCGGATTATACGATATTACAATTGGGTCTGGTAGATTTATGGCCGGCGGAAGGAAGAAAAATCTGGCCGCTTTACTCTGAACAATACGGTCGTGACCCTTGGGTAACGCCTGATGAATATAAAAATAATCTGCAGCTTTTTCTAAATTTTGCCAAGAGCAGAGGGAGCAAAGTGATTGTTATCAATAATCCTCCTGTAGAGAAAGTCCATCTGTTAAAACATGCAGGTTTAGAAAAAAAGATCGTTCTGTATAATAACCTGCTGACAAGATTAACGCTTGGTAAAAGCGTTAATCTACTGGACTGGTATGACAGGATAAAAAGTCTGGATGTGAAATGTATTTTGGGCAGTGATGGTATCCATCCTACCAGAGAAGCGGCAAATTTACTGGCACGATTGTTACTGCAGCAGATAAGCTTATTTGAGGACGGTGTTGTAAATGGATAGAAAACAGCTTTTGGAAAAGATTATCGCCCGTGAAGCAGGGATGTTTATCGCTGTTAAAGCCAGTGAACCTGCTGATTGTCAGGAAATGCTGAAAACTTTTTATCTGATGCGTGAAATGAGCCATTCGGTTTTAGCGGCTGATACACTGACATCGTATTTACAGGACCTGGAAACGGCAGCAGCGGCAGGGCGTAACTTAATGACAGAAAAATATGCCCGTATGGAAAATTTGATACCATCGTTAAATGAAAATGAACTGATTTACAAAATAGTAGATATCGAAAGAGAATGGCTTGCTGAAGTACATAAAAAATATCCTTTGACAATAGCTGTTGAAGGCGGCTTTACTACATACGCAGTTTGCGAATTGGAAACGTATTCTGATGCAACTTTAAATTTATATTATCGTGATATATTTTTAGCCGCGACACAAAAACGTAATTTAGTTGAAGAACGTTACCAATATCTGTATGGTAATTTAGGATTTAAAGATTTGGAGGAAGTTGAAGCTTTAGCACAAAAGCGTGCTGCCGTAAAGGAGTGAAAAATATGCAGAGAAATGAGATCATGCAGCGGATCATTGATTTGGAGACCGAAATGTTTATGAGTGTCAATGCGGAAGAAGCTGTTCCTGCTAATACCATACCTGCATTTAAGGAAATGCGCCGTATGACATATTCTGTTTTATCGGATAAAACAGTTGCTTTGTGGCTGTGCGATTTGGAAACAGCGAAAAAAGACGGACGTAATGTTATGACTGAAAAATATGCTTTGATTGGCGATCAGATACCAACCCTGCAGGATAATCCACAGATCGAAAGGATCGTTGATATAGAAGAAAAATGGATGAATGAATTAGCCTTTAAATATCCACATGCTGTTAAAAGAGAACGGGCTAATGCGGAACTTTTTAGAAAGTATGCGTTATGTGAATTGCAGACATGGTCACCTGCTGCAGTAAATTCGTATTTTGAAGATATAAAAAAAGCTATGGAAGAAGGACGAAATTTAGCAGAAGAACGTTATGATAATCTGTATCAGAATATTGGTAAAGGAAGGTTGCGGGATGTTGAAGATTCATTAAAATAAAATTTTTCGGTAAGGTTTTTTGTTTATACAAAGAACCTTACTTTCTGTTATAATGGTAAACAGAACACTTAAGAACGGAGTGGTATGATGCTGCGTAAAATTTTATTAGTGATGAATTTGATTTTTATACTTTCAATGGGCGTTGTCTGCGCTGCTGAAAGAACATATGAAGTGCCTGATGGTGGTTGTACTGTCAGTTTACCTGAACAGTATGCAGTAACAGTTGTGGAAAGGCCGACCGATCCAAATGACGAACTTGGGGTTCAGGTCGCGCAGCTTTCAATAAGTGACCCTGTTAATAAATCGATGACAATGCATGTTATGGTGGAAAGCAGTAAATTGACAAAAGAATTGCCCGACCTGAATTATAGACCTGGCGGAGTGATGAAGGACTATTTTGCGGAAAATCTGCAAAACAGCGGTTGGCAGGAGCCGGTAGTCTCAGGTGAGCTGCAGAATGGGAAGATGTATTTTATTAAATTCAGCAGCTATATAGCTGACAGCGTAGGGCAGAAATATGACGGACAGATTTATGCCACCCTTAAGAACGGTAATTTGATTTATCTGATGATAATGAGTAAAGAACGGGCTTTGACAGCGGACGAAAAAACATTTTTAGAAACGACTGTCAAAAATTTACAGTTTAAAGATACTGTACTGGTAAATACCAATGCACAAAATAAATAAAAGGTTCCGTACGTTAAGTACGGAACCTTTTATTTATAAAACCAAAAAACGGCTGCGACTCGCACCACCGTAGTCGCAACCGCTTTTTGAGGTTGAAAGGATGAAAATAATTGAGAGAGAAGGGAGGAGGTAATTGCATTAAATGCTTTTGCCTTGTCTATATAATACATTATTGCAATAGGGTTTGCATCTTACAATGATTACATAATCTGTTTAATATAATTACATAATTATATTAGGACTAAAAGTTTTTCAAGCTAAACCTCAAAAAATTATTTTGCTTTTTACGAGAAGGCTTGATAAAATGCCATTAAGAATTGGCAGGTGGTGGAAAAATGCAGACAGTGGCATGTTTTGGTGATTCTTTGATTTATGGTTTCCCTTTTGGCCCGCGTATATCGTGGCTTGCCGAAGCTGAAAAACTCACTGGAGATAAATTCTTGAATTATGGAGTATGCGGGGATTGTACAGACGATATTTTATCCCGCCTGAAAACAATGACTTTGCCGGCTCATATTAAACATATTTTGTTTCTGGGAGGAGCTAATGATATCATTCAAATGCATCCGCAGAAATTTATTCTGGAAGATTTGGATAAAACCTTGAGATATTGTCAGAGTAAAAACTTTGATTTGGGTATTGTTTTGCCGCTTGTAACGGCGGAAAGCAGGTTAAACGAATATATTTTACCGCTGCGGGATGTAATAAGCGCATGTTTTGCAGAGCGGACATTGCTGCTGGATCTGCAGCCTGCTGTTGGACTGACTGCTGCAGAACTGAAGGATGCTTATCTGGATGGCGTACACCCGACGGCAGCCGTTTACAGGGCGATGGGAACATATGCTGCGCCGCTGCTTAGAAACTGGCTGGAAAAAGATAATAGTAAATAAAGAAACTTTGCTTTCACCGGCCTTTTTGTATTATAATAAAGAAATAGATAAGTAGGCAGGCGTTAAATTTAACGCGGCATTTATGCTGAATATTTAATTATTGAAGATAGAGGAGAATATCATGTTTATTGATCGAGCGAGAATATATGTTGAGGCAGGTGCCGGCGGTGACGGACGCAGCAGCTTCAGACGCGAAAAATTTGTTGAAAAAGGCGGCCCGAACGGTGGAAATGGCGGTCGCGGCGGCGACGTGATTTTAAAAGCTGATAAAAATCTCAATACTTTAATTGATTTTCGTTACAAAAGAAAATTTGTTGCCAAACGTGGCGGACACGGCGGTAATTCCAACTGTACAGGCCCACGTGCCGATGATGTGATCGTAAAAGTACCTCTTGGAACTTTAGTGCGCGATGATGCTACCGGTGTGCGCCTGGCTGATTTAACTGAGGACGGACAGGAATATGTTATTGCTAAAGGCGGCCGTGGTGGTAAAGGTAATGCCTGCTATGTTACAAGTACCAACAGAGCACCGACTTTTGCAGAAAAAGGTGAACCGGGCGAGCTGCGCTGGATAAAGCTGGAGTTGAAGCTTCTGGCTGACGTTGGCCTGGTAGGCTATCCGAGTGTCGGTAAATCCAGTATCATTGCACAGGTTTCGGCTGCAAGACCTGAAATTGCCGCTTATCATTTTACTACATTGACCCCTGTTTTAGGAGTGGTGCGTATCGATGCTGAACGCAGCTTTGTTCTTGCTGATATTCCCGGACTTATCGAGGGAGCGCATGAAGGTGTTGGTTTGGGTCACGACTTCTGCGTCATGTAGAACGTACAAAAGTACTGCTGCATGTTTTGGATGTTTCCGGTACCGACGGACGTGATCCTATTGAGGATTTTGAAAAAATCAATTTTGAGCTGTCTCAATACAGCGAACGGTTAGGACGCCGCAAGCAGCTGGTAGTTGCCAACAAAATGGATTTGCCGGAAGGCCAGGAAAATTTCCAGCGTGTTAAAGAATATGTTGAAGCTAAAGGCTATGAAATCGTTAAGGCTTCGGCGGCTACCGGCGAAGGTCTGCAGGAACTGATGTATAAGGCTTATGAGATGCTGCAGAACTTTGAACCGGAACCGGACGAAGAAGAGAATATCATTATGGATGAAATAGACCCGGACAGTTTTGAGATCACCGCTTGTGCGGATGCTGATTTTGAAGTAAAAGGGAAAAATATCGAGCGTTTGGTAGCTATGACCAATTTTGATAATGACGAAGCTTTGTATCGTTTCCAGCTGATTTGGAAAAGCCTGGGGATTGATGCGGCTTTAAAAGAAAAAGGTATTCAGGAAGGTCAAACCGTACGTATCCGCGATATGGTATTTGAATTCAAAGAATACAAGATTTTAACGAGGGGATTGAGCTGGATGACTTTTGACCGCTCTGCACTTAAAGAAGCTAAACGTATCGTAGTGAAAGTTGGTACCAGTACCATAACTTACGCTAACGGTAAACGTAATTTTGAACAGATAGACCGACTTGCCCGGGAACTTGCCGACTTACAGAATCAGGGTAAAGAAATGATCCTTGTTACTTCCGGTGCCGTTGCTGTAGGGGTAGCCGTCTGGGGCTGTCCGAAAAACCAAAGACTATTCCCGGCAAGCAGGCTGCTGCTGCTGTGGGGCAGGGTATTTTAATGCACACCTATGAGAAGCTTTTTGCCGAATATGGACAGATCGTAGCGCAGGTGCTGCTTACTAAAACAGAATCTTTGGACAGGCACCGCTATACAAATTCCCGCAACACCTTTATGGAGCTGCTGAAAAACCGGGTAATTCCTATTGTCAATGAAAATGACGTTGTAGCTTTAGATGAATTGAAAATAGGCGATAATGACAATATGTCGGCTCTGGTTGCCGGCATCGTCGATGCTGATCTGGTAGTTATCCTTTCTGATGTGGACGGATTATATACCGCAAACCCACAGACACATCCCGAGGCGAAACTGGTGAGTATCGTCAGTGATATTACTCCTGAAATTGAGGCCAGTGCCGGTGGTGTTGGCAGCAGCTTGGGTACAGGAGGGATGTTTACCAAGATCCAGGCGGCTAAAGCCGCTACCAGTTCAGGTATCCATCTGGCAATTGCCAGCGGTGATGAAAAATATGCCATAGCCCGTATTTTGCAAGGTGAAAATATAGGTACAGTTTTTGTTTCGAAAGAGAACAGGCTGCAGTTTCGTAAACGCTGGCTGGCTTTTGGCGCCCGTATCATGGGCAAACTTGTTATTGACGAAGGCTGTGCCAAGGCCGTGCGTAAAGCCGGCGGCTGCAGTATTTTACCGGCAGGAATCACGGCAGTTGAAGGACAGTTTGAAGCGGGAAATACCGTCAGCGTTGTCGATATGGCAGGGCACGAACTGGCACGCGGGTTAAGTCACTATTCTTCAGCCGAGCTGGAGCAGATCAAAGGTGCAAAAACTTCGGAAATAGAAGATAAAATAGGCCATAAAAATTACGATGAGGTTATTCATCGTGATGATCTGGTTATTTTAGGTTAGGAGGTATCTGACATGATAACTTATGAAATGGTGCGTACTAAAGCCGAAGCGGCACATCGTGCGGCCGGTGAACTGGCAGTAACTTCTACCGTGATCAAAAATAAAGCTCTGTTGGCGATGGCAGACGCGCTTGAAGCAGGGGCTGCGGAAATTTTGGCGGCTAATGCCAAAGACATGGAAGCCGGCAGTGCTAATAATATGAAAGAATCGATGTTAGACAGATTGGCGCTTTCCCAGGTACGTATCAACGCTATGGCTGAAGGTCTGCGTCAGGTAGCTCAGCTTGAAGATCCTGTCGGTAACGTTTTAGACGGGCGCAGGCTGCCTAACGGTTTAACTGTGACTAAGGTACGTGTTCCTCTTGGCGTTATCGGGATTATTTATGAAGCCCGTCCGAATGTTACGGCTGATGCGATCGGTTTGTGCGTAAAATCAGGTAATGCGGTTATTTTGAAGGGCGGCAGCGAAGCGCTGCAGTCTAATATTGTCATTGCCGGCATACTGACGCAAGCGGCAGAGGCGGCAGGTATCCCTGCCGGAGCAATACAGTTCGTTGACAGCAGTGATCGTCAGGCAGTAACTGATTTAATAAAAATGAACGGACTGGTCGACGTAGTTATTCCCCGCGGAGGTGCTGGACTTATTCAGGCAGTGGTACAGAATGCAACGGTTCCTGTCATCGAAACAGGCATCGGTGTCTGTCATACTTATGTGGATGCAGGTGCAGACTATGATATGGCGCGTGCGATTGCGATCAATGCTAAAGTACAGCGTCCGGCAGTTTGCAATGCTATGGAAACATTACTGGTGCATGAAGACGCTGCTGCTGAATTTTTGCCGCAGATGCTGACAGAATATTTTGCCGCCGGCGTCACTATTATCGGCTGTGGTAAGACGCAGGCTTTTGATAAACGAATTCAGGCAGCTACAGAAGCAGACTGGGCCACAGAGTACGGAGATCTGCGTTTATCAGTAAAAATAGTAAGCGGATTGGAAGAGGCTCTTGCACATATTGCTAAATATGGGACTAAACATTCTGAATGTATCGTCACCAGTGACTATAACCATGCCCGCACGTTCCAGCAGCGTGTCGATGCTGCTGCAGTTTATGTTAATGCTTCAACACGTTTTACAGACGGCTTTGAATTCGGGTTCGGCGCTGAAATTGGCATCAGTACACAAAAACTGCATGCACGCGGACCAATGGCTTTGCCGGAGCTAACCAGCAGCAAATATCTTATCAGCGGCGACGGACAAATACGTGGTTGATTTTTAAACTAAAAGCAGCCTGCGCCCAGCGCAGACTGCTTTTTCTGTTTTTAGAAATCACTTTTTTGTCATAATTTTTGCAAAAAATGTCATTAAAAAACACAGAAATTCGTTATCATAGGTTTTGACCAAAAGAATGGAATAAGTTATAATTTTAAACATAGTACGAGCTGATAAGAATTGTTAATTTTACGAAAGTAAAGAGGGATGTATGATGTTAGCATGGATAAAACGTAATAAGTATCTGCTGGGATTTTTGATAGCTGTGATAGCGATCGGTTATTTTGGCTATGGTTATTATAAAAGCAGTACCGAAGTTAAAGAAACGGTGCGGACGGCGACCGTTGAATATGGACATTTATCGGACAGCATATCAGCTACCGGCAGTTTAAGTGCCGTAGATAATGTCGATATCAGTTCCAAAATAACCGGCCGTATCGTTGAAGTCTGTGTTGAAGAGAACGATCATGTCAATGCCGGACAGGTACTGGTACGTTTAGATGATACTTCGCTGGCGGCAACACAAACACAAATGCAGGCCAAAATGGAAAATGCTTTAGCGACTTATAATCGTTACAGTGCACTGCTGGCCAAAGGAGCTATTTCAAAATCTGATTATGATCTGGCAGAAGCCGATTATACAGTTGCGAAAGCAAATTATGACCAGGCTACTTCTAATGTTAATGATACTGTCATCACTACACCGATTTCCGGTTATGTCATAGGCAAACCTACCCCCGTTGGTCAGACGATCAGCTCTGGTATTTCCGAACCTCAGGTCATCATGTCTATTGCCAATCTGGATAATATGCAGATCGAAACCATGGTTGATGAATCTGATATCGGACAGGTAAAAGTAGGGCAGAAAGTAAACTTTACAGTTGATTCCTATCCGGACAGAACATTTGAAGGTATAGTAAGATTGGTATCCCGTAAAGCTGTTACCGAAAATAATGTTATTTATTACACCGTTTATGTAGATGTAGCCAACTCGGAAGGTAAATTGCTGCCAACAATGACAGCCCGCGCAAATATTATTGTCAATGAAGCAGACGGTGTACTGATGGTACCGGTAATTGCCTGCGGACTGAAGGCACCAGCCGTTATGTACAGGTTTATAATGAAGCAACAAAAGAGATCCGCAACGTAGATGTTGAAGTCGGTCTGAGCGGTGACGATAAGGTCGCAGTCAGCAGCCCTGAACTTAAAGAAGGCGATAAAATTTTGGTCAAGGCCGCTAAAGCAACGCAAACTAACAGTAATCGCATGGGTGGCCCTCCGATGCACTGATAAAATGAAAGGAGCTGCGCATATGACTGCTGTAATCAGGCTTGAAGATATTATGAAAACATATGTTATGGGCGATGCCGTAGTCCATGCGCTCGATCACGTCAGCGTAGAAATCGGTGTCGGTGAATTTACTTCTATTATGGGACCGTCCGGCAGTGGTAAATCAACAATGATGAATATTCTGGGCTGCCTGGACAGACCAACCTCCGGACAATATTATCTGGATGGCAAAGAAGTCGCCGGCTATAGTGACGATGAACTGGCGCGTACGCGCAATGCTAAAATCGGCTTTGTTTTCCAGAACTTTAATCTGCTGCCGAAACTGTCAGCACAATTAAATGTAGCTTTCCTTTAGTTTATGCCGGTATTGGCGAAGAGGAAAGGCTGGAACGGGCTAAAACAGCTTTGGAAGCAGTGGGACTGGGTGACAGGATCGACCATAATCCAACGGAAATGTCAGGCGGTCAGCGTCAGCGTGTGGCTATTGCACGCGCACTGATCAATGACCCGGCCATTATTATGGCGGACGAACCTACCGGTAATCTTGATACCAAATCCAGCTATGAAATTATGGATATCTTTAAAAAAATGAATGATAACGGCAAAACGGTAGTCATGGTCACACATGAGCCGGATATCGCCGAGCAGACCAAACGTATTTTAACTATGCGTGACGGTAAGCTGGTCAGTGACGAATGGAGGCTGACCATGTTTAACGAATCTATCAAAATGGCCATTGACGGAATGATTTCCAATAAGCTGCGTACATTGCTGACGCTCTTGGGCATCATTATCGGTGTCGCGCTGTTATTGCCATGGTCAGTTTGGGCTTTGGCGTTAAGGAACAGGTCAAAAATAACATTTCCAGTCTGGGCAGTAACCTGCTTATCGTTATGTCCGGCGGACGTACTGCCAGCGGCGCACGCTTGGCAGCCGGTCAGGGTGCGCGTCTGACGGCGGAAGATGCTTACGCCATCGAAAAACAGATCGAAGGCATTGCTTATATTGCCCCGGCTGTTTCTTCATCTTATCAATTAGTTGTTGGCAACCAAAACTGGACTGCCAGTGTTGAAGGAACGACACCTAATGTACTGGATATCCGCAGCTATAAATTAGCTGAAGGCCGTAATATGACTGAACGTGATCTCAGCAGCAGAGCCAGAGTTTGTGTTATCGGACAGACGATTGTCGATAATCTGTTCCCCGAAGGCGATGCTGTTGGAAAAACTCTGCGTATCAATAAAGCACCGTTTCAGGTAATCGGTGTCCTGGAAGCCAAAGGTCAATCGGCTGGCGGTCAGGATCAGGATGACGTGGTATACATACCGCTGACAACGGCGCAAAACCGCATGATGGGTATTACCCACATCAACAGGATAACGATCCAGGCCGAAAATGAAAATGTTATCGACCAGGTGCAGGGCGAAGTAGAACAGCTGCTGCGCCAGCGGCACAAAATCAAAGCAGGCGATGATGATGACTTCACCGTACGTAATCTGGCAGCTTTGATGGAAACAATGATGGAAACTGCTAATACCATTACCCTGCTGTTAGGCTGCATAGCTGCTATCAGCCTGCTTGTCGGCGGCATCGGTATTATGAATATCATGCTGGTTTCTGTTACCGAACGGACACGGGAAATAGGTATCCGTAAAGCACTTGGAGCGACTTACAACAATATTCTGCTGCAGTTTCTGATCGAAGCTATGGTGATCGGCGTTGTCGGCGGTACACTGGGTGTGATTTTAGGTATCGGTTCCTCCTATGCCATCAGCTATTTTGCCGGTTGGCAAACGGTGATCTCCATACCGACTATTATCATTGCGGTGGTATTCTCCGTTGGTATTGGTTTGTTCTTCGGCATCTACCCTGCACGTAAAGCTGCACTTTTAGATCCTATCGAGGCGTTGCGCTATGAGTAAAAATTATTGCAGTGAACATGAAGTTAAGCAAAATATCACTAAAAAAGTAACCTGTCACGAAAAAATGCGGGCCTTCTTAGATTATCTAAGAAGGCCTAAAACTGTTTTTGATTTAAAGGACCGTACTAAAGCACTGCTGCTTTTAGTTGCCATCATTATTGGCGTTCAGTATCTGCTGAAAAGATTTGTTTTATAAAAGTTTAACACCTGACCTTATGAAAAGGGGCGGGTGTTGTATTATGTAATTGATTGTATTTATAAAACTTCTGATGGGGCAATTGTCATTTTATTTATAATGAGTATATTGTGGATGTTATTAAAAAAAGTATGTATGTAAGCTGTAGCTGCAATTGGTATAGTTGTTTTTTGTGCGTAATTATAAACGTTTATTTGCTTCTGAAATAAACGCTTGCAGCACAAGAAAAAGTGACGCATAATGCCAAAAGAGTTTATTTGGATTTTATGCCTGCCTCAGACAGTTACATAGTGTGCGGTAAAGTATATGTGTATCTATTGGTTTTGCAATATGACCATTCATTCCGGCAGATAAAGCTTCAGCAACATTTTCAGTGAAAGCGTCTGCTGTCATTGCAAAAATAGGTATACTTTTAGCATTAGGATGAGAACTTGAACGGATTGTTTTTGTGGCCTGATATCCGTTCATAACTGGCATTTGGATATCCATAAGAATAATATCATAGGTACCAATAGGTGCTGTTAAAAACTTATCAACAGCAATTTGACCATTTTCGGCATGATCAACATTAAGATTGACTGAATTTAATAGTTCAATTGCTATTTCAGTATTAAGAGCATTGTCTTCTGCAAGTAAAACTTTCTTTCCATGAAAATCATAACTCTCTTTACTCTCTTTGTGAAAAGTTCCTTTAATATAATTTTTATCGGTAAGTGATATTAACATATTAAAAACAGTAGACTGGAATAATGGTTTTTGCAGAAATATGTCAGCGCCGCTTGTTTCCATATTTTCACCAATTTCGGAAATATCATAAGCCGATAATATGATTACTAATGCTTTTTTATCATAAATTTTTCTGATATTTTTAGTTAAAGTTATACTGTCTGCAAAAGAAGCTTTACAATCAATAAAACAAATATCATAATGTTTGCCGGCTTTATCAGCAGTAGATAGCATCTTTACCGTCTGCTCAGTAGTTGTGGCAATATCATATTGAACATTTATCCTGTCTAAGATGCTTGTCATATAAATTCTGGATGCGCAGTCATTATCAACTACAAGAACGCGTAGATCATTAATACTTTTTGAGCTTGAAAGTTCATCAATTTCAGGAATAGAAAAAGGCAAATCAACAGTAAACATAGATCCAATTCCTTTTTTTGATTCTACTGAGATTGATCCATGCATTAATTCTACTAGATTTTTAACTATTGACAGGCCAAGTCCGCTACCGCCATATTGTTGTGCTGTATTAGCATTTTCCTGTTCGAAGGTATTAAAGAGTCTTGTTAACATTTCCGGGGTCATTCCTATTCCCGTATCAGAAACAATAATACGTATGAATATGGTTTGTTTTTTGTATGCTTTTTCGGTTATTTCAAAACGAATCTTACCACCAGCTGGCGTGAATTTAGAAGCGTTTGAAATCAAGTTTAGTATAATTTGATTGACGCGGAGCGAATCACCAATAAGTATTTCATGAGTTAAACAGGCTGAAATTACTTCAAGTTTGATTCCTTTTTGTTTGCATTGGTTATAGTAAATCGCAGTAATGGAATTAATGATTTTTTTCATATCAAATTTTTCATGAGCTATTTTCAATTTATTATTTTTGATTGCCGACATATCCAGTACATCATTGATAATATTCAGCAAAACATGTGAAGCTGAATCAATTTTAGATAGATACTGCTCAATACGGTTTGGGTCAGTAAGGTGCTTTTTAGCAATTTCGGTCAGACCAACAATAGCATTCATTGGTGTTCTTATTTCATGGCTCATACGGGCAAGAAAGCGGCTTTTTGCCTGACTTGCTTCATCAGCCTGTATTAGAGTGTCCATTAGTTGTTGATTTTTTTCTTCCATCATTTGAAAATTTTTAATTTTCATTTTAAAGATGACCAGAAACATAAGGCATAAAATTAATAAAGATAAAATGCCAACTATTAATACTGCTTTGTATTTATATAAAATGTCACTTAACGTAAATTGATAAGGCTTTGCTATAGTGTTGTCAAGAACAATCGTTCTGCGTTGTTGGTCATCTATGACAGCAAGAGTCTTATTTATTATGGAAAGGAGCAAAGGGTTATTTTTGCTTAATGTTGCAATACAGCTATTTTCATCAATAAAGTTTTGAGGAAAAATATTTAGTGACTCATATTTTGGTTTTTGTAAGAGATAGTTAACTACATAAACATTTTGTAACATAATATCAGCGTTACCATTGACGATTGCGTCAAGACATTCTTCATCAGTTGTATAGTAAATAATATCAAAATTAGGGTAGTTACTATTAATATAATTCTGCATTGCTTCAAAGGATGTTTTTACAGCTATCTTATAATGCTTATAGGGATTAAAGTGATTTCCATTAGTAGTAACTAAAACAATATTGCTTTTAAATAAAGTATCGGATATGGAAAATACTGGGTCTTTTTGCAATTCTTCTGTCTTTAAAATTCCAGCTACCATGTCAAATTTATTATCTTTCAGCGCTGATAATGGTTTCTCTGTCAGAGCAATAGGTTTATATTCGAATTTTAAACCGCTGATTTCAGCGATGAGCGATAGCAAATCTTCATTTATGCCTTCAAGTTTATTACTTTCGTAGTCATAATGAGATAAAGGATAGCGATTTGGCAGTTGCCCGATTGTTATAGTACCACAAGTTTTTATGTATTCAGCTTCTTGACGTGTAAACAATGGATCTTTATTAATATGGCTATTTTCATAATATTTTTTATGCAATAAAAATTCGAAGCTTGGGTTGGAAACTTTGATGTTTGTAATAGCGTTATCTAAAGCTATGAGCAATTCTTTATTTTGTTTTGATGTCATAAATAAAATGGCTCATAATCGAATTTTCCGATTATTTTATAACCTTTTTGGTTTGATAAACTGCCCATAACAACGGCATCAACATAATTATTATTAAGGGCATCGAATGCTGCTTCTTCTGTGGGATAAAGATTGCTGGTATAAAAAAAGTTATGCATCTTTGACCATTCCAAGAATTGATCATTTTGGGAACTGCCGGCTAAAAAGGCTATATTCATGCCATTAAACATTTGATAATCGTTATAGTAGTAATTGGAATTTAAGGCTGCATAAACTATATTGTGTTCATAACCTATGGAATTTTTAGAAAATAGATAATTTTTTTGACGTTCTGGGGTTATTTGTGCGTGACAAAGAAAATCAATAGAGCCTTCTTTTAAATTTTTAAGTTGGGTATCCCATGAATCGTAAATGAATTCATACTTCCAACCTGTACTTCGCGATATTTGAGTAAGATAGTCAACTCCATAACCAGAATAAGATCCATCTGGTTTCTTGTCAATAAAGCCAGTGTAATCGATATAACCGATTTTTATAGTATTGTTTTCAGCTGCAGTAATTGTTGGGAAAGTGATGATTGAAAAACTAAAGTAAATTATAATCCAACAAAATGATAAAAATATTTTTAAATTATTCATAATTCACCGTATATTTCATTGTTTGAAAATTTAATATATTTTAAATAAAAGTACTGTTTAAAGATTTTTTTGCTAATTTTTTTTCGTTATACATCATTGAATCTGCTTTTTGGATCATAGTTTGTAGCATTGCATCAGAAAGAATAAATTTATTAGAATGTGAATAGCCGAAATTTGCTGTTATATGTAAATTGCTTTTTGTATCGTAACATATTGCATATAATCTTGCCTTTAATTTATCAATTTTATATTGAATGTGGTCTTCAGTACAGTTTGTTAGTATGATAATGAATTCATCGCCACCGAATCGTATTACAGAGTCTTGGGTTCTTACATTAGCTACTAAGGTTTGAGCTATATTTTTTAAAAGCTTATCTCCGATTAAATGGCCATAAGTATCATTAATGAGTTTAAAATTTTGTAGATCCATAAAAATAATAGTTAATTTTTCTGGAATTTTAGAGTTTTTATGCTGTAGAAATAGAAATTCGTTTAAATAGCGTCTATTATATACTCCTGTTAATTCGTCTTCATAAAGTTTTCGCTGAGTTTCGTTGAGCAAAGCAAAAAAATTTTGTTGTTGAATAGGAGTTTCCAGAAGATGATCAGAAGTTCTACTGATAATTTCTAATACTGCTTTTACAATTTCTTTTTCTGTCAAGATAATGTAAATTGGTTGCGAAACTACATAGAAAATATTATTTGACAAAAATTCGTGTTTTGTTTTGGGACATTGAGCGGTTAATGCACATATACTGCTGCAGATTCACATCTGTTTTTTTTATCCCATACTTTATAGCATGAATATTTTTCGCGATGAATTTTACCGTTTTTTATTGTTAGAATAGCGGTTTCGATTGGATCCACTAATCTTACAACATCAAATAAAGATTCAAGGTATTTCATAGTGGTTTTTATTTCAGCAATTGAAAAATGTGTTTTCATAATTTTGTGTACTCCAGATGAAATAATAATTATTATTTGCTTAAATTCATAAATAATTATATATGAAAGTTGGATTTTTAAAACCCTAAATTCAAATTTGGCATTGACATAATATGGCAATTTTATTGTTGCTTTATTATGTCTGTGTTATCGTATTATAATAGAGGTGATATTATGAATTTCGCAGATAAATTAGTATTTTTATTATCGGTTACGCATACTTCGAACATTAAATTGGCTAAGGCTATCAATGTGGATCCATCAATGATTAGCAGATTGAGAAAGGGTCGGCGGAACATACCGAGGAATATCAATCATATAAAAGCAATGGCAAAATATTTTGCTAAGCGCTGTAATGGAGAGTATCAACGTTTTACATTAGCTGAAATTTTAGGAATGGAAAGAATAAGAACTTTTACAGAGGAACAGCTTATTGAGGATGTTCTCTTAGAGTGGCTTTCAGGAACGATGAATGACGGAATAAATAATGCAGGTTTGTTTTTGAGAGCAATAGATTGTTGTATGATTCCTAATAATAAAGGGGAAAGTGATATTGATAAAAATGATGTTTTTAATTTGGACTCCAAAAGAATTAAACAAGTGGAAGATGGAATAAATACTTTTTTTGGCAATGAAGGCAAAAGGCAGGCATTGGAACTTTTTTTAAGCAGGATACTGGAGCAAAAAAAATCTTGCATTATAAAGATAACAACAGATGAAAATACAGAATGGTTGCTGGAGAATTCTGAATATACTAAATATTTATCGAAGATATTGAATAAGTTAATCAATATGAAATGTTACTTTAAAATAATAATACCTGCTGTTACAAATCTAAATGGTATTCTTGAATTAATGAATTTATGGTTGCCTTATATATTAAGCGGTAATATAGACATGTATTATTATCCACGTTTAAAGGATGGACTTTTTCGTCGAACCTTGTTTATAGCTTCTGATTGTGCTGTACTTTCGTCTACCTCAATTTCATGTTGTAAAGAACAGAGTCTTACATTATTAGGTTTTGATAAAAAAGTAATTAGTGGGTTTGAAAATGAATTTGACGGATATATTATGTTGTGCCGTAAAATTGGAAGAACTTATGATTTTGAGCAGTACAGATCTATTTTTTTTAGGCATGCGTTGGAAAGAACTGGCAATTTTCCTAATTGTATTTCTAGAAGCAGATCACTATCTTTTACTACGATACCTAATGATATCTTGAATAGATTGATGGATAGTTGCGGGATTACTTCTAACAGAACATTTTTAGAGATTATGATGCGGGATAATTGCCATTTGTATAATGTAATAGAAGAACAGCTATTTATAGACATAATGCCATTGGCCGCTTTCAACGATATACTAAAAGGAGTAGTTCCGATTGCCGGATCAGAAATTATATTTGGAAAACAATACTATTATTCTGCATATGATTACAAAAAACACCTTGTTAATTTGTTAGAGTTGCTTGAAAGAAATGTAAATTATTATGTGATACTGGATGATGAATATGATATTTGTCAGAATATTATTCATATCAAAGAGGGTGCATATGTTATTTTATTAAGGAAAAAAGAACCAATTTCTATTATTGAAATATCAGAAAATAATATGGTTGCTGCATTTTGGGAATGTGTTTATAGAAAAGTTATAAAAAAATACAAATTGGATGTAAAAAGGAGGGAAAGTATTTTTGAAATAACAAAACTTATTCAGCAACTTGAACATTATGGAGTTTGAAAATAAGCTGATTATTGAATTATCAGTTGTTTAGTAAAAATATTAGTTGACTATATTAAATATTTGCGTATAGTTGTGTAAGCTTACCTGTTTTTAGTATAATATAGCGATAATTTAGCAATATGAACGCATTGATAGCCTTCGCAATTTCTTTCATTAATAGTATGGTGTTAAAATGCGTTCTAATGATTTTCGTAATCAGTAACCATGTTGTTTTTTTTAAACAATCTTGTTGCCTCTTTAAATATGTAGTTTCTATACTTGTACTAGTTCTATATTGAAAGTTCTAATTACATTTGCATCCCGCCAAGATATTAATCCTTGCTTATATGTGGTAATTAGAATATCTTTTTTTACGTAAAACTATGATTTGTCCTATTTATATGCTTACCTATGAGAGTGGTGAATTTGCATATAATCAAGGACATAATATTTATGGCACACTTGAACAAAAGGCCGCATTGCGCGCTATTATAAGTTAAGGCATTATAAAAGTAGATTTTGATGGAATTTTATGTTTTTTTGCAATTAACTAAATTTGGAAAAGTGGAGTATTTTTAGTATTATATAATTAGTGTTTTAAGGAGGGTAAATTTATGGAAAATCAATCATATGTGGAATCAGTTAAGCGTACAAGTATTGTACAAAGCTTTTTTGCCCAGGTTTATGGGTGGATGTTTTTTGGACTTTTATCAACGGGATAGTCGCCTATTATACGGCACATTCTCCGGCGTTGTTAAATCTGATCTTTGGCAGTCAAATAACGTTTTATGCGTTTTTGTTTGCGCCGATCGTGTTGGTTATGATCATCAGCAGCAAAATCAATTCGCTGAGTGCGAGTATGGCCAGCTTTCTGTTTTTTGTTTATTCAGCTGTAACCGGCGTTACACTGTCGGCAATTTTTCTTATGTATACGCAGGAGTCCATTGCAACGACTTTTGGGATAACGGCAGGTACTTTTGGCGCAACAGCTCTTTTTGGATATGTCACTAAAAAGGATTTAAGCAAAATGGGCAGTATCTTGTTTATGCTTTTGATTGGTCTGATCATCGCTTCGGTCGTCAATATGTTTTTGAAAAATGACACTATGATGTGGATTCTTACTTATGTGGGGATCGTTATCTTTGTTGGCCTTACTGCTTACGATATGCAAAAGCTAAAAAAAATAGCTCACAGCATAGATGACGATGAAAGCAGTATTGCTAAATTTGCGGTGCTGGGTGCACTGACTTTGTATCTTGATTTTATTAACCTGTTTTTACGGCTGCTGCAGATTTTTGGTAAGAAGCGTTAAAAGTTGCATGTTTTGATAACAGATAGATTGTTTATAGATATGGGAGATTTTGTTGGTGAATGTAAAAAACAGCTGACCCTAAAATAAAGGTCAGCTGTTTTTATTTGTTCAGCAGTTCTAAACGCTCAAAATAGTTAAAAGATTATAAGGCTATATGTTTGTCAATATCGTTCGAAAAAAATTTAGATTGTAGCATTAAAAAATTTCCTTTTTGTAAAATGTCTAATATAGTTGTGCAAGCTTGCCTGTTTTTGGTATAATATAGTGATAATAAGGAAGGTGGATAAACGAGTGAAGAGCAAAAAGCTTGGCATTATGGGCGGCACTTTTGATCCTGTTCATTTGGGGCATCTGCAGACGGCCAAGTTTATTTACGAGCATTTGGGATTGGAAAAAATAATTTTTGTTCCTGCGTTTATTGCGCCTCATAAGGTTGGTCTGGAGTTTGCACCTGCTGCTGACCGTTATCGGATGACGGAGCTGGCAACGGAGCCTTTTCCTTATTTTGAAGTTACTGATATTGAATTGCAGCGCAGCGGAGTTTCCTATACTTATGATACGGTTATGGAGTTAAAGGCCCGCTATTCAGAATATGAGCTGTATTTTATTATTGGTGCCGACGCTGTGCCGATGCTGAACTCCTGGCACCGCATCAGGGAATTGCTGGCAGAAGTGACTTTTATAGCTGCTGACAGGCCCGGTTATGGGCAGACTATTGACAAGGTTTGCGAATTTTTTGGCGAGCCTGCTAAGAATAAAATTATACTTTTGGATACTCCTGAAGTAGATATTTCTTCGACTGGAATTCGTGAACGTGTCAGACGAGGACTTTCTATTAAGGGTCTGGTACCGGAAAGTGTAGAAAAGTATATTTTAGAGGAGCATCTCTACCAGTCTTAATGGTAGTGAGAGGAGTTGTTATCATGCTGGATATCACAGAAATGAAAAAACTTCTTAAAGCATCTTTGCCTCATAAGCGTTTTAAACATTCTTTGGCTGTATACGATACTGCTCTTGAACTGGCAGTTTTTTACGGACTGGATAAGGAAAAGGTTGGCGTTGGGGCATTACTGCACGATTGCGGGCGTGAGATACCTACGCGTGATCTTTTGATGCATACAATTGCTTTGGGTTTACCGATTGATGATGTCGAAAGGAATCAGCCTATTTTACTGCATGCCAAACTGGGCGTATATTACGCCCGGGAAAAATACGGCGTTACCGATCAGGAAATTTTGGATGCTATCCGTTTTCATACTACTGGTGCGGCAGGCATGAGCAAGATGGCGATGGTTGTCTATCTGGCTGATCTGCTGGAGCCGACCCGTGATTTTGCAGGTATCGAGGATATGCGCCGGCTGGCTAAGGTTGATCTGGAACAGGCCATGATAAAGGCTTATGCGCAGACGATACGTTATTTGCTGGAATACGACCTTTTGGTACACCCTCATTGCATAGAGGGGTATAACGAATTGGCGGCTAAGTTTAAAAGGCTTAAATTGAATTTGTAGGAGATGCCAATGTCTGTGGAAGAAAATAGAGAAATCAGGCCTGTCCGCAAGAAACGTAAATTACGTTGGGGCAGGCTGGTATTTGTACTGTTGGTTTTGGCGGTACTGCTGACGGGAGCTTTTTGGGGAACTGTCTGGATCTATGACAATTTTATCAATCCGCCGAAGGTTGATGTTGTTGGTGCCAGCGACAAGATAACCCAAAATGAAAAATTGAACAAGCGCATCAATATTTTGCTTTTGGGTATAGATGACGGTGACAGTGATGCTGCTCCGGATGAACCAAAGCGAACTGACGCGATGATGCTGGCCAGCTTTGACCCCGGCGATAATAAGGTTGCGCTGCTTTCGCTGCCGCGTGACACCAAGGTGCAGATCCCGGGCCGGGCTGGTTGGGATAAGCTGAATGCAGCCTATGCTTACGGCGGTGTGATGATGGCCAAGCAAACGGTAGCCAATCTGCTGCAGGTACCGATCCATTATTATGTTTTAGTGGACTGGCGTGCGTTTATTGATGTTATCGATTTGATCGGCGGCGTTGATTTATATGTGGAAAAGGATATGTATTATGAAGATCCTTACGCCGATCTTGTTATTGATATTAAACATGGCTATCAGCATCTGGACGGTAAGCGGGCAGGCGAATATGTGCGTTTCCGCAAAGATGAGCTGGGTGATATTGGCCGCGTGCAAAGGCAGCAGAAGTTTATGAAAGCGGCGGCAGCACAGATTTTCAATATCGATACGGTGACTAAGATCCCGGCGCTGTTTTCGACTGTTGACAGACATGTGGAGACCGATATGAACACTTTGACGATGATCAAGGCTGCAAACAGCTTTAAGCTGTTTGGTGACGAAAAGGTCAAGTCGGGTATGCTGTATGGTAATTTTGACGATACAGAAGGTATCAGCTATTGGGCTACATCACGCGAGGAAGTTCAAAAATCTTTGGACGAAATCGGCATTCCCTATATGAAAGATGATGAAGATGAACAAGAATAAAGGAGGCGAAAAGATGGATTTTACTACTAAAGAAATTGCACACAAGATCGCGGCGGCAGCCTGCGATAAAAAAGCAAAGGATATTTTGCTGCTGAATATGGAGAACATCTCTCCTGTAACTGATTATTTTATTATTGCCAGCGCTGGAAATAATATTCTAGTTAAAGCTATTGCTGACAATATCGAAGATAAATTGGCGGAGGCAGGCATTTTTGTTACTCACAAAGAAGGCTATGCTGAAGGCCGTTGGATTTTGATGGATTATGGTAATTGTGTTGCGCATATCTTTATTGAAGAAGAACGCGAGTTCTATAATCTGGAGCAACTGTGGGCTGATGCTCCGTCGGAAGAATTTGTGGAGAGCAAAAATGACTGATGAAAAAGACATGGCAAAGCAGCTTAAATATCGTGCGGGTGACGTTGTTACTTTAAAAGTGGCACGTCTGGGCGAAATGGGCGCTTTCCTTGACGCTGGTACGGGCGATACTTCTGATGATATCCTGCTGCATAAGCTGCAGCAGACGGAAGCGGTCAATGTTGGCGATGAAGTTAAAGTCTATTTGTATAAAGATCCGCATGGCCGTTTGACGGCGAGCCAGAAATTACCGAAAATGCGCGAAGGGCAGATCGGTTACGTTAAGGTTTTAAGTGTGACCAAGGACGGCGGGTTTGTGGATATCGGCGCTGAACGCGGTGTATTTTTGCCGTACAGCGAAATGCGAGGGCATGTGTCGCCGGGTCAGCTGGTCTGGATAAAGCTGTATCGCGATAAAACAGGACGCCCTGCTGTCAGTATGCGGGTGGAAGAAGAAATGCTGAAGGCTTCCAAACCTGCTGTTGGTGTCAAGGTCGGCGACAGCGTGACAGGTACTATCTATAATATCCTGCCGGAAGGCTTCTTCATTTTTACTAATCAGCGCTTTTTGGCGTTTCTGCATCGCAGTGAAGTTCCCGGCGGGCGTTTGGATTTTGGTCAGGAGATCACGGCTCGCATTACTTATATTCGTGAGGATGGCAGGGTAAATCTGTCCTTACGCCAGCAAAAAGAAAATGCTATGATCGCCGATGCGGAAGATATTTTAAATTTTTTACATAAACGGAATGGTAAAATGCCTTACTGTGATACTACACCGATGGAAATCATTAAGGAAAAATTTGGTATCAGTAAAGCAGCTTTCAAACGTGCTTTGGGGCATTTGATGAAGGAAGGCCTGATCGTGCAGGAAGAAGGCTGGACTATGCTGACTGAAAAAGGACTGCAAAGCGAAAAATAAGTAAAGACTCTCGTTTGGGCGAGAGTCTTTTTTTTGCGCGTTATTTGTAGATATTAAAAAACATTTCTTAAAGAACAAATATTGGAAATTGTTTAAGAGTAAGGTATAATGTAGACAATAAGAAGTTTGAAATAGAAAGAGGAACTATTATGGACTCTAGCGGCTTAAAAGAAGATATTTTTTACAGTTCCAGCTGGATGCAGGAAATATTGGAAATCAGTAATATTGGTTTATGGCTTTTGGAAATAAACAAAAATAATACTGACGTGCGTCTGTATGCCGATGATAAAATGTTAGAACTTTTAGGGCTGCAGAAGAGTTTATCGCTGGAAGATAATTATAAACATTTTGCGCAAGGCGTGCTTGCAGAAGATCTGGAAATAGTGCAGAAATATATTGAACAGATGCTGACGACAAAAGGCTGGTAGAGGTTCAGTATCGCTGGAAGCATCCATGGTGGGGCACAATTTTTATTCGCTGCAGCGGCAAGTTATATAAAGAAGACGATAATGCTTATTATATTCGCGGTTATCATCAGAATGCCAGCGATGTTGAGGTCTTAAGACAGGCCAATATCGAAAAGAGCAGGCAGCTGATAGAAGTTGTACGTAAACGTGATTATTATGACGAGCTGTTTCAGTCCGTATTGTGCGGTATCGTTCAATACAGGCCACAGGCTGACGGAAGTATTGTTTTTCAAAATGCCAATATGGAAGCTATCAGGATTTTTGGTTATGAAAAAGAAGAATTCTGGAAGCGTAAATCCTGGCGGATAGAAGATCTGGCTGCGCCGGAAGACTGTGATAGAGTATATCAGAGCATGAACGCGATACTGCTGGGCAAGGGGAAACAGTCTTTTGAATATCGGGCGCTGAGGGCCGATGGTACTTATTGCTGGATCATTGGCAGCGGTGAATATATCAAAAATATTGACGGAGAACGTGTTATTCAAAGTGTTTTTCTGGATATTGACAACAGAAAGCAGATGGAGCTGCTTAATCAGGAATTGCTGGAGCAGGATAAGGGTACTCAGGAACTGCTGCGCCAGGTTCTGGAAGGAACAAAAATTTTCCATTTTTATTATTATCCGCAAAAACGTCTGGAAGTTATGCCGGTAAGAACCAGTAAATATTTTAACTGTAGTATGGAATACAGGAATATTCCGGAAAGCTTTGTGGAAGATTTTGTAAGCGGTGAAAGTAAGGCAGATTGCTATGCGATGTACGAAGCTATTCATAATGGGGCTAAAACTGCATCTTCCACATTCTGTGACAAGAACAAGCAGTGCTGGGTGCGGGTAACAATGACTGTTATGTCATGGGATGATCAGCAGCAGCCGACTTTTGTCATTGGTATCATTGAGGATATCAGCGAGCAAAAAGGAATGGAGCTTGAAAAAATCGAGCTGCAGTCTATTTATAATTTTACTATAGAACATGACTATGATGCTGTTTGCATCTGTGATTTAAACAGTGGTGATTATGTGATGCGTTTTGCCGGTTATTGCGCTCATTACGGCTTGCCGCTGCGTGGCAGCATTAATGAACAGCTGCCGGTATTTATAAAAGAGTTTGTTTGTGAAGAAGATTGTGAGCATTTAAAAAGCTGGAGTATTGATAGTTTGCTGAAGTGCCTGGAGCAGGAAGAGGCTGTTATGCTGTATTTCCGTTCATCCGCTAAAGACGGGTACAGATATAAAGAAGTTAAGCTTTCATATTTTGGTAAATTAAAAGAACGGCTGCTTTTGACGATGCGCGATATCCATGAACGCACGATGCAGGAGGAAGCAAATAAACAAATCATCAGTGACGCATATCAGCTGGCTTTACAGGCCAATCAGGCCAAAAGTGAATTCTTTTCAAAAATGTCGCATGATATCAGAACGCCGATGAATGCTATTATGGGGCTGGCGGCTTTAGCGGCACATTGCGACGACAAAGATCATGTAGATGATTATTTGAAAAAAATTGTCACTTCTGGCAAACATATGCTGGAGCTGTTGAATGAGGTTCTGGATATGTCGAAGATCGAAAGCGGCAAAACAGAATTGAACTCGGAAGCATTTTTATTAAAAGAAAAAGTTGAGGAAGCATTAGATATCATTAAACCTGCTGTTGAGGAGAAACGGCATCAGCTGATTGTGGAAACAGAGGCACTGAAAAATATAACTGTGCTGGGTGATGCGCTGAGACTGCAGCAGATATTACTTAATCTGTTGTCCAATGCCGTTAAATATACGCCTGATGAAGGTGTGGTAAAGCTGACGGTTACTGTTAAGCCGTTACCGCATGATCTGGCTGTTTTTGATTTTATTGTAGAAGATAACGGCATTGGGATGGAACAAAGTTTTATCGAGCGTATTTTTGAGCCGTTTATAAGAGCAGAAGATTCTCGGGTCAGTAAAATACAGGGAACTGGTCTGGGCATGACGATCAGTTTGAACCTGGCAAAACTGATGAACGGGTCGATCGATGTTGAGAGCTGTGTTGGTAAGGGCAGTAAGATCACTGCTTCTGTTTGTCTGAAGGTGCAGCGTCAGAACGGAGTTGCGGTCGAGTATGAACAACCTGCTGGTGATAACGAAAATGCTGCTGATATTGATTATAGCGGTAAACGGGTACTGGTAGTTGAGGATAATGCAATCAATCTGGAAATTGCTTTAGAGTTTTTGAAGCTGTTGGGCTTGACTTGTGAATCCGCTGGTGATGGTGCAGAAGCATTGGAAAAATTCTTGGCGGCGCCTGAAGGATATTATGATTTGATTTTTATGGATATCCAGATGCCAACTATGAATGGCTATGAAGCGGCAAGAGCAATCAGAGCTGCTTCTCGCAGTGATGCGGTCCGGATTCCGATTATTGCCATTACTGCGAATGCTTTTTCGGAAGACGTGAAAATGGCGCTGGCCGCGGGGATGAATGCACACATAGCCAAGCCGTTTGAACTAAGGCTTTTGAAAAAAATAATACGTCAATGGCTGAAATAAGACGACTGGAAGAAGCTCCGTTTTGTAGGGGCTTCTTTTTTGTGTTATAATGCAGATATCTATTTCAGAAAAGAGCGGAGAGAAACCATGGATTATTTTGTCTTGACAGTTGCTTCGTTGATATTATTTGCTGCTACTTTTTTCAGTACTGTAACTGGTTTTGGCTTTGCGCTGATCGCAGCTCCTGTATTAACGATGGTCATGGGGCCGAAAGAGACAGTTGTATTTGTTATTATCGCCGTGTTATTGTGCGGGTGATCATGATGTGGCGTACCTGGGGAGAATTTGAGTGGCAGACAGTTTTGATAACAGCTGCCGGCAGTCTGTTGGGGATTATTCCCGGAGCGTATCTGCTGAAAGTGGCTGATGCCAATCATTTAAAGATTTTATTAGGGATAGCGCTTTTGCTTGTAACGCTTTTGATGGAATTAAATTTTGTGCCTGAGGTCAAAAATAAAAAGCTGGGACGTGTTTCTGCTGGTTTTTTAAGCGGTTTTTTCAGTGCGACTACCAGTATCAGCGGGCCGCCGATCGCTTTATATTTTTTGAGTGAGAATATGGAGAAAAATTTGCTGCGCGCCAATATGATCTGGATCTTTGCTATCGGCAGTTTTTGTACTTTAGGCAGTTTTTTTGTTGCGGGTACATTTCAGGGTGGAAATTTGATTGCTTTGTCGCTGTATGTGTTGCCGGCAGTACTTTTAGGCTGGTGGCTGGGAGAAAAAATGTTTTTCCGTATCAATCAGCATTTATTTAAGCGCATTGCGCTGCTTGTAGTATTGATAGGCGGGGTAATGACTTTGGGAAGTGGCATCAACGGTGTGCTCCATTGATTTTGTTGTAACATTGTTTACAATAGACGGTGCATAAAAATTAATTTTTTTGAATTTTATGCTTTTGCTTGACACCTTTTTGATACAGGTCTAAAATAACAACAATTAAGTTTTACACAAGAAATTTAAATTAGGTGGGTTGATCGTGGAATCTGTTTTGAGAACTAATTGGGTAAATGAATATGCTTTTGACTTTAGCCGGGGCTATTTTTATTTTAGCGCTGGTTATTTTACTTGCTCAAAACTGCATAATTCTATTACCGTAAACAGATGCCGATACCGTAGCTGAGATATGCTGCTGTAAATAAGAAGATGAATTTTTAATCAGGCTCTCTTACGAGGCCTGATTTTTTTTATTATCTTGTGTAAATAAAAATGAAATTAAGGAGTGGAGATAAATGATTATAGTAATGAAACCGGGGATTCCCGCAGGAGAGGAATTGAGAGTAAAAAGCTTGATGGAAAGTAAGGGGTTTCAGATCCATGAAAGCCGCGGTGCTAATTTTACCCTGTTCGGTGTAGTAGGTGATACGGCTGCCTTCGATATGAATCAGCTGAGAGTATATGACTGCATTGACAAGGTTATGCGTGTGCAGGAGCCTTATAAACGTGCTAACAGGATGTTTCACCCGGAAGACAGTATCGTAGATGTATGCGGGGTGAAGGTGGGAGGCAAACAGATCACGGTAATGGCAGGCCCTTGTTCAGTAGAGACGCGGGAACAGATTATCGGCGTGGCGGAGGATGTGAAGCAAATGGGCGCTGCGATCCTGCGTGGCGGCGCTTTTAAGCCGCGTACTTCTCCATACTCTTTCCAGGGACTGCAGGAAACCGGACTGGATTTATTAAAGGAGGCTAAAGCTGTTACCGGGCTGCCGATCATTACAGAAATTATGGCAGCAGATAAGATCGAACGTTTTGTAGAAGATGTGGATGTGATTCAGGTAGGCGCCCGCAATATGCAGAATTTCGAGCTTTTGAAGGAGCTGGGCAAGACAGATAAACCGATTTTGCTGAAACGCGGTTTGTCTGCGACGATAGAGGAGTGGCTGATGTCGGCTGAATACATTATGGCCGGCGGTAATGATAATGTTATTTTATGCGAGCGTGGTATCCGAACCTTTGAAAATTATACTCGCAACACTTTGGATCTGAGCGCGATCCCGGCAGTAAAAAAACTTAGTCATTTGCCGGTAGTGGTTGACCCCAGCCACGCGGCTGGTATGTGGTGGATGGTAGAGCCGCTGGCTAAGGCAGCAGTAGCCGTAGGTGCTGACGGACTGATCATTGAAGTGCATAATGATCCTGAGCATGCGTTATGTGACGGAGCTCAATCTCTGAAACCTGAACGCTTCGGCAGGTTGATGCAGGATCTGAAGATCATAGCAGGAGCCGTTGGACGTGAGCTATAACAGGTTATAATTAAATTTAACCATATAAATTAAAAGGAGAGAACAAAAATGATTATTGTAATGAAACCAGGCGCACCGATGCAGGAATGTGAGAAGATTAAAAACGGACTGATCAATAACGGTTTCCAGATCAATGAGATCGTCGGCGTGAATATGACGATCCTGGGCGTTATCGGAGATACCAGTACTTTAGATATCAATCTGCTGCGCGTTAACGATTGGGTAGAAAAGGTCATGCGTGTGCAGGAGCCGTTCAAACGGGCAAACAGGATGTTCCATCCGGAAGACAGCGTAGTGGATGTCAACGGGATCAAGATCGGCGGCAAAAAAATCATCGTTATGGCCGGTCCATGCTCGGTAGAGACCGAAGAGCAGATCATTTCCGTTGCTAAGTCGGTAAAGCTCGGCGGAGCCGCTATGCTGAGGGGCGGAGCTTTCAAGCCGCGTACTTCACCGTATTCTTTCCAGGGATTGAAAGAAAAGGGATTGGAGCTCTTAAAAATCGCTAAACAGGAAACTGGCCTGCCGATCGTTACCGAAATCATGTCAGCTGATAAAATCGAACGTTTCGTGGAAGATGTGGATGTTATTCAGGTAGGGGCCCGGAATATGCAGAATTTCGAGCTTTTGAAGGAGCTTGGCAAGACAAATAAACCAATTTTGCTGAAACGTGGTTTATCAGCGACGATAGAAGAATGGATCATGTCGGCTGAGTATATTATGGCCGGCGGTAATGATAATGTTATTTTGTGTGAACGCGGTATCCGTACCTTTGAAACTTATACCCGTAATACTTTGGATCTGAGCGCGATCCCGGCAGTAAAAAAACTAAGCCATTTACCGATCGTCATTGATCCGAGCCATGCTTCCGGCATGTGGTGGATGGTTGAACCGATGGCCAAAGCTGCTATCCAGCCGGTGCAGACGGATTGATCATTGAGGTACATAACGATCCCGAGCATGCACTGTGTGACGGGGCACAATCACTGAAGCCGGAACGCTTTGCACACCTGATGGGTGAATTGAAGGGCATTGCGCAAATAATCGGCAGAGAGATGTAGGATATAGTATAATAATGTTAAAAACGGCTGTTTGCTTGATAAAAAACAAGAAGCCGTTCAAATTATCGTAGGATTGTAGAATGGAGAAAGTTTAACGAGGTGAACGTAGTGGAAAGTGGTTTTAGAAGCACGGATTGGCAGCAGCTTACTTTTGCTGTGGTAGGTATGGGACTTATCGGCGGTTCTTATGCCAAAGCGCTGAGGCGCCTGGGCGTAAAGAAGATCATCGGTGTCGATACTGACGGCAAGGTGCTGCGGCAGGCTCAGGAACAGGCTGTTATCGACGAAGCTCTTTGTGGGGCAGGTCCAGGACTGCAGGCGGCAGATGTAGTGATCTGTTCGGTTTATCCGGCAGCTACGCTGGATTTTGTAAAAAGTGCGGTGCCTTTTTTGCAGAGTGATGTTTTGATAACCGATGCTACAGGCATTAAAGGCAGCTTGCCTGAGGACGTGCAGCGACTGCTTACCGGAAGGATGGAATTTATTGCGGGGCATCCGATGGCCGGCCGTCAAGGCAGCGGTTTGGGTATGTCCCAGGCCGAGATTTTTGACGGTGCCAATTATATCGTGGTGCCGGCAGCTTTTAACAGCAGTGGGGCGATCGAATGGCTGAGCAGCTTTGCAGGCGCGATTGGCTGCGGGCAGGTAGTGCAGGTTGATGCCGTTGAGCATGACCGCATTATCGCCTATACCAGTAATTTGCCTCATGCTTTAGCGGTAGCGCTGATCAACAGTGCTTCTTATAATGAAAATACGAAATATTTTATTGCCGGCAGTTTTCGCGATGGAACAAGGGTCGCAGATATCAATCTGTATTTATGGAGCGATTTGTTTTTGGCGAACCGGGAAAACGTTCTGCAGGAATTAGCTGCATTCAGCCAGCAGTTGGAACGCTGGCGCGAAGCGCTGACAGCTGCCGACACGCAGGCCCTGCAGGAAATGATGCGGGAAGCTGCGATTAAAAGAAAGGATTTGTACTGATGCGTACGATTACAGTAGCGTTAGGTGAGAAAACATATAATATTGAAATCGCAGCCGGGCTGCTGGATCAGATCGGGGCAAAGGCCAGAGTGCTTTCTCAGGCGGTAAAAGCGGCAATCATCAGCGACAGCAACGTAGATCCCTTATATGGCGAGAGGCTGGAACGCAGCCTGGCTGCCAGCGGGTTTGAGGTTACGAGGATAGTTTTTGCCGCCGGTGAGCAAAGTAAAAATTTAACTGTGCTGGGTCAGGTTTATGACGAACTGGCACGGGCAGGCTTGACGCGCAGTGATTTGATCCTGACTTTGGGCGGTGGTGTGCCGGGCGATTTAGGCGGATTTGCGGCAGCTACCTTTTTGCGCGGCATTGATTTTATTCAGGTACCGACCTCGCTTTTAGCGCAGATCGACAGCAGCGTAGGAGGCAAGGTGGCTATTGACCTGCCGTCAGGCAAAAATCTGGCAGGCAGCTTTTATCAGCCAAAAGCAGTATTTATAGATCCGGATTTATTGAAAACTTTACCGCTGCGGTTTTTGCATGATGGTTTGGCTGAAGCGATCAAATACGGCTGTATTCGAGATGCCGGTCTGTTTGCTCAGATCGCTGCTGTTAAAAGTGATCAGGAGCTGCTGGAGCAGGCGGACAGTATTATTGAGACCTGCTGTAATATCAAGGCGCGGATCGTTGAAAAAGACGAATTTGACACAGGAGAACGTATGCTGTTGAATTTTGGGCATACTATCGGACATGCTATTGAAAAATGCTGCGGTTTTACTACTTATACTCACGGTGAAGGCGTTGGCATCGGTATGGTACAAATGACGCGTCAAACGGAGAAGCTGGGACTTACGGCAGCAGGTACTGCAGAGGAGTTGAGCCGCGTACTGAAAAAGTTTGCTTTGCCGGTAACTGCAGTATTTGATGCTCAGGAAATTTTACAGGCAATGGCTTTGGATAAAAAAAAGAGCGGTAAAAAAATTAACCTGGTAATTATTGAAAAAATAGGCGTCGGACGCCTGCATAAAATAGACTGGCAGGATATACCTGCCTATATTGGATAGGAGAGCGCATGACGACATTGAAGATTACACCGGCAAAGCTCAACGGCAGTGTTTGCGTGCCGTCATCTAAAAGCATGGGGCACAGGGAAATTATCTGTGCCGGACTGTCGGCGGGAACCAGTATTGTTGATAATATCAGTATGTCTGACGATATGGAAGCTACTCTACGCTGTCTGACTGCATTGGGGATCGGTTTTCAAAAAGTTCCTTCAGAAAGATCAGGCCGCACAGCTTTGGCTATTAATGGCAGTGGTAATGTACGAGTTTCGCAAAGTGCTGTCGATTGCGGAGAATCAGGTTCGACACTGAGGTTTATGATCCCTCTGGGGGCATTGTGCGGTGAGCCGCTGACATTTACTGGTCACGGAAAGCTGGTAACGCGTCCGCTGCAGGCTTATTATGATATTTTTGACAGGCAGGGGCTGTCTTATACAACTGCCTCTAACGGGTATTTGCCTTTGACGGTGAACGGTGTGCTGAAAAGCGGCGATTACGAGCTTCCCGGTAATGTCAGCTCGCAGTTTATCAGCGGTCTGCTGTTTGCTTTGCCGCTGCTGGCAGGCGATTCTGTTTTGAAAATTACTTCTGCACTGGAGTCGCAGAGCTATGTGGATCTGACCTTGTCGTGTCTGGCAAAATACGGAATCGTTATCGAACACGAAAATTATTATAAATATCATATCGGCGGCGGTCAGAAGTATCGCTGCGGCAGAACATGGTGGAAGGTGACTGGTCTCAGGCGGCGTTCTGGCTTGTTGCCGGCACGCTGGGCAGGCAGATTACCTGTACTGGACTAAACAGGGACTCGTTGCAGGGGGATATGGTCGTTGCGGATATTATCAACCGGATGGGAGGAAAAATAACCTGTGATGCCGAAGGTAATCATACGGCCTCTAGTGCGTCGACTAATGGTGTAGTTATCGATGCGGCAGACTGTCCTGATATCATTCCTGCCTTAACGGTACTGGCAGCGGTCAGTGAAGGTACAACTGAAATCATCAATGCAGGACGGCTGCGTATTAAAGAGTGTGACCGTCTGGCAGCGATGACCAGTAATTGAATAAACTGGGAGCTGCAGTTACAGAACTGTCTGACGGGCTGATTATCAAGGGGCGGACGGAAGGTCTGCAGGGCGGCTGCGTTGATTCCTGGAACGATCACCGCATCGCGATGAGTTTAGCGGTAGCGAGTCTGGTTTGCAAAAAGGCGGTTATTATTAGTGGCAGCGAATGTGTTCAAAAATCATATCCTGAATTTTGGCAGGATTTTACAGCCTTAGGCGGAATGATCAAAACTGTGGGAACGGGTGAAAGTATATGAGCGGTGTTTATGGCAGAAAAATAAAAATGACGATTTTCGGCGAATCCCATGGTGCTTCTATTGGTCTTGTGATTGACGGGTTGCCACCGGGGCTGGGAATTGATATTGATTTTATTAAACGCGAGATGGAAAGGCGGGCTCCGGGCCGCAATCTGCTTTCGACCCAGCGTCAGGAAAAAGACGCTTTTTTGATCCAGAGTGGTGTTTTTGAAGGGCGGACGACGGGGACACCTTTGTGTGCGCTGATCCCTAACAGCGATAGTCATTCTAAGGATTACAGTATTCTAAAAGATAATATGAGACCGGGGCATGCTGATTATTCCGGTAAAATCAAATATAAAGGCTTCAATGATTACCGTGGCGGCGGGCATTTTTCCGGACGACTGACTGCGCCGCTGGTTTTTATGGGAGCTGTTGCCAAGCAGGCTCTGGCTCGGTATGGCATTGTTATAGGGGCACATATCAATAATGTGGGTGAGATTTTTGACAGGAGTTTGACCCATTGGGAGAAGAGGCTGAATTATTGATGAGTCTGCGGCAGAAGGAATTTGCCGTATTGGACGATGTACGTGGGGCAGAGATGCAGGCGCTGATTTTGGAAGCGCGTGAGCGTCAGGATTCTATTGGCGGCAGTATTGAGTGCATGGCGCTTAATTTGCCGGCTGGTTTGGGCGAACCATTTTTTGATTCACTGGAAAGCCGTCTGGCACATGTGCTGTTTTCTATTCCGGCGGTAAAGGGGCTGGAGTTTGGTATGGGCTTCGGTTTCTGCCGCAGCACCGGTTCACAGGCTAATGATCCGCTGTATTATGATGGAGATTCTGTGCGAACTGAAACTAATAATAACGGCGGTATTTTGGGTGGGATTACCAATGGCATGCCTGTTGTATTCAAGGTAGGGTTCAAACCAACGCCTTCTATTTCCCTGCCGCAGAAAACGATAAATGTGGCTGAGCATACGAATACGGTATTGGAAATTAAAGGTCGTCATGATCCCTGTATCGTGCAGCGGGCAGTACCTGTCGTGGAAGGTGTTACGGCCTGGACTGTTTTAGATATGCTGTTGACTGCTGATATTGACGGTGAGGTG
>ERZ860009.192-NODE-192-length-34306-cov-2.389565_pt1 | contig 34306 bp, 30 predicted proteins | sample MGYA00510114_ERZ860009 | MGnify/ENA primary metagenome ERZ860009 (study PRJEB30046, sample SAMN00715177) | human gut metagenome | study: EMG produced TPA metagenomics assembly of the A metagenome-wide association study of gut microbiota in type 2... | reverse complement strand
AGCGAATCATGGCTAAGCTGCAGTCTCCGACGGCTGCTCTGGAGGCGTTGGCCACACTAATTAACAAATAAATTCATGCGTAGCCCCTGCCTTTTCTCCCCTGAGCGAGCTTGAGCAAGATTGTTTTTTAATTCTTCGGTATAATCCACGTCAGTGTAGAGACCCTTGTGCGACTTCACGGGTTGAGTTCCGTTTTGATTCTGCTCAATGGCTGGTACTAAAGAGGGTGCTGTTACGGATGCAGTATGGTCGGGAAAGATGAGCGCGCCCGACAGTCTCACGCTATCATTTCCCCAAATCTTATATCGGTCACCTCTTACGTTGACGGGTCTGTCGGTGATGACTGCAAAAAGATCCCCGTCATCATTAAGTTTGCATGGGACGCCTCTGTTATATTTATTTGAGTAAAAGACGAATTGATCTTCTTTGACTTTAAATAATTCTGAAGCCGATCCTAGTACTTCTTTTAAAGATAAGAGTGCTTCCTCGGTTTTGTTCTCTTGAGTGACTGACAAAGATCTATTGGGATGTTCCAAGAGGTTTCCAGTCAAATGTTTTGCTCCGAATCCTCGATGTTGATAGGCGATGTGAAAACCCTCTTTTACGATTACTTTCCCGCTGGGGAAATGAAGGTTCTCTTTTAATTTCAGAGTCGCAAAAATTCCTTCCGGATTGCCGTCATGAGCAAGTTGATCGGGGACAATAAATCCGGTCTTTGTGTTTTTCTTGGAATTTTTTAGTTCTTCCGGCAAAGCTGACAGGTATGGCGGTACATCATTGATGCCGGAAACAATTTTGAGGCGGCCATTGTCAATTAGGGCGTCGATGGTAGTTTTGCCGAATTTTTTCTCCAAGGCTTCTCTAATCTCAGAAATCTTGGCACCGCTTTTGCCCTCTCTGGTTTTTGAGAAAAGAGCAACTCCTTTATTAGTCTCTTTAGTTTTAATCTCTTCAAAGAGAGCTTTAAATTTCTCGGAAACCCTTTGGACGTCCACGCCGTCTAGATAGGGATAGTAGGATTCTTTACCTAACGTCTTCTCGACAAATGCTCCGTTTGTTAAGAAATCATTGGTAATTCCTAGCTCCCGGCTGCGCACCTCTACGAAAGCTTCAAAGCTTCTGGCCGCTTCTTCTGTTTTACTATTCCAGTACGCTTTTTTCTTCAGCATTCTTCGGTGCATCGCAGTTGAACGAATGGTGTCAATCGTTTCTGCCCAAGCGTGATGCAGCTCCGGCCGGATCTTATCTGCTGCGCCTCGTTCCGTCTGAAGAAGGTCTTCTTTGGTGAGCGTTACCTTGTAGACAATTTCTCTGCCTCTATCTGCGATATCAAGGTTTATATCGGCCTGATCCAGTTCTCCGGCAGCAACTTTGCGCGCTAATTCAGCAGCTTTCGGATTGGTCTTGAGTTCGTATTCCACCCTGGAGGCAGAACCCATCCATAGCGAATAAATCTTTTTACCGCCCTCATTGATTCGTTCCTGAGCCTTCGGTGTTAATTTAAAAATTACCTCTGAATCAACCTGTTCACTGAGCATCCTGACATCGAGCTTTTCCCGGTAATTCGTTCTCATCAGATAGTGGTCGAGCGCATGAAACCATTCGTGAGCCAGACAAGAGTAGCCTTTGGTTTTGGTGAGATTTATCAGTCGGTTGGCCGGTTCGTAATGCGCAGATGCGCTGCCGTGTCCTCTGGAACCGAAGCACAATCCCAATTCGCCGTCTAGGGCTACGGCCTTTGGAGGAATGCCCAATATCTTTGAGAGATCCATGAGGGAGTCGTAGGCATTATTGAGCATCCATTGCCGTTCCCTGCCGTTTTTGCCTTGTTTTACCCAATTACCAAACTCCACACCTCTGAAGCCGAAGGTACTCATAAACATTTCCGGCGTGGCGTCTTTTCCTTCTCGGTAGTCCGGGCCTACACGATCTCGAATCGGAGAACCGCTTCTCCAATCTTTTTCCGTTTTGGAAAATTCCGCCCGGAATTCTCGGTACTTATTTTCCAGTTCCGTTCTGTGGGTATTCACATAGTTCCAAAATGCTTCATCAGATTCAAAAGCAATCTTGTCCGTGAGCTGGAACTCGATTGTTCCGGATTTTCCATATACTTCATAAGTATGGCTGTTACGAACTCCGCGGCCGTACAGTTTTATGGATAGGGCAGGCTTGGGCTTGGACTCTTGTTCTTTTTCGGGTTGACTTGCAGTCTCAAGCAGTTTTCCGAAGGTTGTTTTGAGCTGCTTTTCAATATTAGCTTCGAACTCTTTTTCGCTGTTTCCGACGGCTACCGCATAATAGGGAAAAAGCTTCCCGTCAGAGTTTTTTAAACATAATTGCTTGTTGTCCCGGCTTCCCGGAAGAATACATTGATATTGATAGGATTCAATGTCGGTATCGTCAGATAATCTAAAGTCATTCCAGCGACAAATATCTTGTGCGTCGCCGATACTATAGGCTCCGATGAAGGGCCAGTACTTCGTAGAAATATGCGCGAGAACCTTATACTTATTCCCCACTTCGTAAAAATGATCAAAGGCATCGGTCGGGGCTTCAGGAGCCAGTTCTCCGTTTATAACTTGGCGATGCAAGGCGATTGCTGCGGAGGCAGTGTGCAGATAGCGTCTGAATTTATAGGTATCTTTGGCCGGCCGTCTGCCTCTTAATGTTGATCTTACGAGCCACAGACAAGCAGCCGCTTCGGGGTTGTCTTTATGCAGCTCGAGGATGGAACTTTTAGGCCAGATTTTATCCAGCGGTTCTGAAGAGAGACGTTTTTCAAGTTCTTCCGGGGATCCCTGGATGAATTTATAAGGTTCAGTGCTCCTGTTGAGTGATCTTCCCTTGCGGGTGTTATGAAGGTCTTCCCCGAAATCTTGAAGCTTGCGGCTGCCGTCCCTGTTTAATTGGTAATTCAAAATATCAGCGTCTTTGATTGCAGTTGAGACAGCCGGCTTTTTATCGGCCTTAGGTTTTTCGTGTTCCGGAGGCGCAAAAAAATCAAATTCCAGTTGTTCAGCGAGTAATGAGGTCATAATTAACTCTCGTTTTGCTTATAGGTTTTTTAGCGCTCTCTTTCTTTATCAGGAGCTTTGCTTTTAATTTCTATGACCTTTCTTGCTTTTGCGTTTTTGTCATAGATTTCCACGGACAACTGTTGTCCGGCATCTTGAGCCTCTTTAAAAACAGAGGCCATCTTGTCTCGAAAAGCTTGCTGAAGACGTGGTCTGTTTTTAAATTGAGGGGCGCGCAGAAATCCGGCAGTTACGACTTTGCAGGCTTTTTTGTTTGCCTCTGTCAGTTTTGCAAAATCCGGTCCTTCTTTATCAAGTTGTTTGAGCCTTGTAAAATCTTTTTTTCCTTTGTTGAAAATAGCTTCAACAACCTTCTCTTTAGGCTTGGCGGAAATTGAGAGCTTCCCTTCCCGGTCCCAAGGTCTGTTTAATTTTTCATTGGAAAGATAGGCGGAAAATTCGGGCTGATGCAGGCTTAGGACCGGATCGTGCCGAATCCCGCTAAGAAGGCTTTGCCACTGTTTGGTGTAATAGAGGCTTTCTGCCGGCTCAATGTTGCGGAAATCTGCTTCATAGCTGATTTCTTCTCCGTTTTTTCCAACACGCTCCAGGCATTGTTGAAGTTTGAGTTCACAAACCTGAGCTTCAATTTCGCTTCTGAATGGTTCAAGAAGCGTTTTTGTTGCCGAGATGATCTGTCTTGATTTATCTGCGATAAAGTTTTCAATCTCGGAATTATCGGATGTGGGCTCAAAACCTAAAGCTGTTCCGGGAAGCTTCTCCTGAGGATCAAAAATAAGCTGAGGGTTAAGTGTGACTTCTTTAGTTTCAAGAACTTTGTCCTTTTGAAAACTTCGGATTTCACCGTTGAGAGTACTAATCACCGTACCCTTGGATGATGCATACAAATCCAATGTGGCAGGAAAAAGTTTGAGTTCCAGCTTATGGGTGTTCTGAGCTTCTAATTCGATAGCAAGTTCGTCGTGTTCTGAAAAAGTCATTTTGTTGTCTCCGGGAGGGGTTTCAAACTGTATACAGAGGAGAAATCAACATCGCGCGCGACAAGAATGCCGATGCGCTCCCCTTGATTTTTGGTTAGAGTGGGCGGAATGTTGCCGCTTTGACGCATAGCCTCTTCAATGATTCTTTCCATCCCGTCTTGGCTGTTTTGGTAGTAATTCACGCCGCCGTTGTTTTCGGTGTTTTTGCTCATGCCGAAATCGAAGCCGTCTTGAATCAGAGTGAAAAGTAAAGCATTGCCGAACCTTCTCCACCAGTGGAAATCAATTTCCCCGGACAGTCCCGCTCCGCCGAGGGCATCCGTGGACGGTGAATTCAAATTGATTCGAACCCCGTTGGGTGTTTGAATTTGCGTCCAAAGAACAAAGATCCTGTTTAAGCCGTTTTCTACCGCTCCTTTGTACTCACCCACGGCCTTCGAGCCTCTTTCTAAAAGAAGCGTTTTGCCGTTTGCTGAATAAATATTCCTGGGAATGACGCAGCTCGTCATTCCGGGAACGGTTGTATCCACTTTGGTCTCCAAGATGCATTCAATAAACGTTCCTTTAGAAAGCAGAAGGTTTCGATTGGGCATCATTGAGGCTCTGACTGAGGCCGTTTCAATCGGAGTGAGCAAGTTGTCAAATTTTTCTGAAGACCGGGGAGGTTCCGAGGCTCTGAAAACAGGTTCGGTGCTATTTTCAGGAGCGGCTTGGATCGTGTTTGCCTCTCCCATCATCGGGGCGCTGTTTCTTCTTTCGGTTAACGTGGGCTCTTTGGGTTTTTCTCTATCATTTTCAGCGACTGCGGGCAGGGGTGGTGAGTAGGTCGGAAGCGCGGGCTCGTAGGCAACCGGAGGAATTGCCGGAGTGATTGGCGAGATTGCCGGTTCAGGGGCACTTTGATTTTTAACTTCTTCTTTTTTGACAGCTGCCTGATGATCAAGAACAAGGGTTTTGTTGCTTGTGTAAATGTTCCCGTTTTCTTTTGCTTTTGAGGTTTCAGTCTTTTGCTCTTTTACGTCTTGGTTCTGATATAAGTTGTAGCCTACTAAAACGCACAGAGCCAGCATTGCGGCAGCAACAAGAGGTTTGCCCGGAGTTTTACTTTTTCTTCCCTCGACATGGGGAATACCTTGTTTAGCATCTTGAGCAACGGAAGTAATGGTGTCTTTATTGGTTTGCATTATTTACTCCTTATGCTTGATTTGTCTGTATAAGCCCTTGACAGAGACGGCGCGTTTATCCGAGGCCCCGCCTCCCTGATAGTTTTCGTTGTAAATGCCGACAACGGCTTTGCCCGCTCTTAATCTCACTTCTTCGTAAACGCCGTGCAGAACAAGCCAGCCGTCCTCCACATGGGAGTTCAGCAAGGTTTCCTCGCCGTCCTGTACGCGGTAAGCCGCCGGGAAATCCGTTTGTTCCTTAAACTTCAGGTACGTAAAACGATTGTCATCAAATGCTTTAATTGGTGCGATGGTCTTGGAAGCAGCGGCAGATCCGAAGTTCATTGTGTATTGATAGTTGGATTTTTTGTTTTCCGGATCTTTTTCTTCCGAGTGCAATGCACTATCTGAAAGCAGGCTCTTGACTTGATTTTTTTCGGCTTCTTTCTTGGCCGCTTCAATTTCATCCAGCGGATATCTGAACGTTAAACGATAGGTGGCCTTTGCCCTGGAACCGAGACGAATGTCAAAGAGATAGCTTCTGCGATTGGTGACAACCACAAGATTGGTTCTTCCATCCGTTGCTTTCGGCTTCAAAAAGAAGTAGTTCCCTCTGCTTAGAAATTCCCAGGCAGTAGAAAAGCCGCTTCCATAACTTTGAACCTGTTCAGAAGGGGAAAAGACAATAGTGGTAATAATTCCGCTGGCAGCAGTGACAGGATAGACCTCATCGGCTCGGAAATCGGTATAAAGAACTCTTTGGTCTTCTTTGGCAGCCTGCGGTTTATCCAGAGCAAACGCATTGGATAAACAGAGAACGGAGAAGAGCGTTCCGATAATCAAAGTTTTCTTCATTTTGCGGCTCCTACTGTGAGATCGGGGTCCATTCGGTAGGAAGTCACTTTGAATCCGAAAGGATTGATGAGTCTGCTCGGCTCGTCAGCTTTGAAATTCGGGATGTATTCATAGGCAATCGTTGCTGTCCAGTTCTGGGAGGAGTCAACCGCATTGGTCTGTGTATCCACTAGCTTTTTGCCGAATCGAACAGTGGCAATGCCATTGCCGTTTGGTACAACGGTATGGACTTCAACGACAATTTTCTTGCTGTCGCCGAGCAGTTTGTCCAGGGAGTTCTTATCTGTGGAAAATTGAGCTGCGTACGGGTCAAATACGTTGGGAAGCGACAGCTCTCTGGTTTTAAGATAATCGTGCTCGAGCGTGCGGTAGTCATAGCTTTCCCGGCTGAGAACGTATTGGTTAAGCCAGTATTTGTCCATCATCTCAGAAAAAGGAATGTCTTTTTCATTGGCTATCGCTAAGACGGCAGCTTCTCCGGTGTTTTGATTGACGCGAATAACAAAGGGTTCTGTCTTTTTCAGCGGCATCATCAAGGCAATGGCTGCTGCTGTTGATATAAGGCACAACCCCAAAATTTTGCTGCACAGCCATGCTCTTTTTTCGCTCTTTTCTACAAGCTCTAACCGGCTTGTTTCCCAGTCAAGTGCTTTTTTAAAATTGTCTTGTGCTTTGGTTGTATTGTCCGAGGAGTTTTCTCCATTGGACACTGTCTTCTTTTTCCACATGATTCTTTCCTTTAGGGATTTGTTTTCTTTGCCGTGTTAATGGCTGCCGCTTTGAACCGATCGTTATTCCCGCTTGTGACCGGATTGTTTTCTTCTCCAAAGACGAGATTTGTCTCAGAGCTTTTTGATTGAATCGGTGCGTTAATAGGTACCCGAGCACCGTGAGGGAGCGTTGGTGCCGGGGCGCCGCAGGCGCAAAGAAGAGAAGTGCAGCAGGCGGCAATTAAATATTTAATAAAAAGTGAATTCATTCTGAGTCCTTTTTTCCAAATGTTTTTTTGTAGGCACTGTCTTCGGCCGAAGAAGAGCCGGAGTCTTGCTTTCGGCTGAAATTGGCGGCACTTTTCATTGCACGGGCACCATATCCGGCAGCGGCCATTGCGCCGCCGGCGGCCAACCCCATTCCGGCTAAAGGCAGTACGCCGTTTTGATTTAGACCTTGACCTCCCAGCAAGGAACGTCCGGCATTCGCAATCCCGGAACTGCCTGAGCCTTTGCCTAAACCCAACAGAAGGGCTCCGGTTGTGGCGGCAGCCACGTTTCCGAGTCCGTGAAGCATCTGACCGATGCCCGGCGCATCCATTCTTCCTCCTCCGGTGAGTCCGGCCGAAATCGCGGGGATGAGCTTGACTAAAGTGGCCGCAGCTAAAGAGAGCACGGCAAAATTCATCACCGGAAGAAATAAAGTGCCGAGTTCTTTTGTAACCTCAGGGGCTTCTGCTGCGGTTTGAATTTCATCCACGGAGCCTTGAAAAGCCTGAACAAAAAGCATGATGACGGCTGACGTAATGACGAGTGTGAAAATTGTGGTGATGACACTTCTGATCCAGCCGTCAAACCAGGACTGCGTTCTCGGAAACATCAAGGTGCATAAAAACAAGGGGCCGAAACCTAAGAAAATAATGAGAGAGACTTCGTTGATCAGCAGTATTCCCAGAGCCGAAAAGGTAAAGTACACACTCAGCATTCCAAGAGCGACCGTAACAATGCACATGGCTAGGATTTCCGGTGCATCCGTTATCCAACTGAATTTTCCAATCAGTCCCGAAACTGCATCAAATGCATTGGTGAAGGTTTCCCAAAGTTGATCCAAAGCACCCCATGCGCTTGTTATTTGGACGGTGCTGTGAAGACCGTGAGAGACAGCTTCTATCAAACCGCTCTGAAAGTATTCAAAAGCCTTGACTACGTAGCTGGTAAAGTGGCCGGTGTTTAATGCCAGGAAGGCAATAAATCCGATTTTGAGCATCTGGACGATAATGTCGTAAATAGCGCCGTAGTTGTTCTCCCTCATCATCATGAAAGAGCGCACGATGATGAACATGACAAGTCCCACGGCTACGACACTTCCTAGATTGTCAATAAGAGCGGCCGAGGTGTCTGTACTGAATGTGGAAATGTAGCCTTTGAACTGATTGCCGAAAGCTTCAAAGTAATTTGCTGCCATTTTCTTTTCTCGAACTACTTGGTAAGCCGTCTGCGGATTTCTTCTTTACCCAACGGCTGAAAGGCTTTTTGATGATTGATCAGCGCTTGTTCCTGAAGCATTTTTTCGTTCAGTGCTTTTTGAGAGGCCAGCTGCATTTGCGCTGAGAGCTGACTGGCTTCAAAGGCGACTTTTTCTGCTTGGATACGGGCGCTCAGGTCAGCGATGGCTTTTGCATCCGTCGCTGAATCGATCTGCTTCATTAGGTTTTCTATGTTTTGAAGTCTTTGATCGACCGCTTTTTTCCCCTCATCCGCAAAAGCTTGATATTGGGCAAACGAGGCTCCTTGCTTCTCACAAAAAGCCTTGTCCTCTCCGTTGAGAGTCGCGCAGCGTGCGCCTAGGTTTAAATTGTCATAGATGGTTCTTGCAGCCCCCGTAAGCTGACTGACACCTCCGTTTAAAACATTGCGCATCTGAGACTCGAAATTGCTCGGAAGAAACTGACGCAGTGCAGTGTTGTATCCGAACATTCCCAACCCTCGGGTACCGGTGAAATTGTTCAGTGTGTTGACGGCAGTGTTGTACTGAGCTTGCAGCTGGCTGTACATCTGCTGAAGCTGAGTAAGCTGCTGCACCGCCTGTGCAATTGCAGAAGCATCCACAACCGGGATGCCGCTTGCGTGCGTGGGGGAGGCAGCAGTTATAAGCCCGGCAAACAATACGGATAGGATCTTGTTCATCTTTATTCTCCTGGGTTGCTGTTTAAATTCAGTTCGGAAAGCGGTTTCTCGCCCCAGAAATAGGGAAGCCACTTCTCCGGTTCTTCACCGGTGTGTTTGATGAGTTCTTCAACAAAATTGATGTTTTTTGTGGAACCGGAGAAAACCTTAAGAGCCTTTGGGAATGCTTTTAAATCTGCCCGGCAGACAACCGCCTGCTGATTTTGTTTAATCAGCATGGTTCTGGAGAGCTGAGGAAAGTTTTTCAACAGAGAAAACTCGTTGGGCGTGAGTTTGAACCCCTCGATGTACTGCTTCTCATCGGCTCCGGTATTAGGCAGAAAGATCTTGGTAATGCAGTTCTGAATGTAGTTTGAGCCTTGAGGATTGCTCAAAATATCTTCAGGAGACTGCGTGGCAAGAATAATGAGACCGTTTTGCTTACGAATGGTTTTGAGTTTGTCAAATGCGTACTTTGCGGTATCCGGGTCTGCTAAGTATCTCCAAAACTCATCCATGAAGATCATGCCTCTGCGTCCGTCAATAATCGATTCGAGACGAAAGAGCAAATAGTCCGTGACTAATGAACAGATGTCCTTATTGGCTAAGAATTCAGTTCCGTCTATTCCTAAAACCGGCTTCGAATTAAAGTCGATTTTGTCTTCCGGATTATCAAAGACCCAGGCAAGATCATTGCCGTCTATCCAACGCTTTAAACGCTGGGACAAAGAGTTTTCCATCTCCGCAGCGGAACTTCCCTGAACTAGGTTCTGAGGAAGGAGGGCGAGTCTGCGGACACTTTTATCCATCGACATTACCGACTGAATAGCCTGCATCAGCCGATCTTGATCTGCTGGGGAAACCGGTAGCCCGTCTTGCTTGATCAGCTTCAGAACGAACCGGTTCAAAAACTGTAAATTCTCTGGTGTGGGATCAAGCTGAAACGGGTTGAATCCGCTGGGCGCTCCTTCCTCGAAGGTAAAGTAGCGTCCGCCTAGGGCACGGATCGCAATCTCAGCCCCTCGGTCTTTGTCAAAAAAGATGCAGGAGAGCTTGGTGGTATCGGTTCGGTATTTCTGAGACAGCGTCAGCAGCATATTCATCAGCGCCGTTTTTCCGGTGCCGGCAGTTCCGATAATCATGGTGTTGCCAAGGTCGTTGTTGCCGTAAGAATCTTCCAACGGATCACAAACATGAAAGTTGAAGTAAAACGGCATCTGGCTCGGAGTCTTGAGGATGGTTACCGCCTCTCCCCATGTGTTTTTGTCACGCTTTCCGCAGGGAAAATTATGCAGAGAAGCCAAATGAGAAAAATTCAGACTCGTAATCTTTGCAACCCTCGGGCGCATTTTGAACATTCCGGGTAATTGGTGCAGATACGAAGCGGAAAGCGCCAAGGTGCTCAAATAAGGTGTGGCACCTGCTTTTGTCAGAAGTTGAGCGGCATCCGCAGCGTGTTTTCTGACGTTGTTCTCTTCTCCGAAAACAAGCAGGCTGTAGGAGTATTCGCCCATTGCGAACGCTCCGTTGATCAGCCCTTCGATGGCAAAAGACAGTTCTTGGATTTGAGAGCCGGATCTATCTCCGGAATTGATCAGCAGACCTTCCTGCTTGCTCAGAACCTCTACTCCTCTTTTGCGGCTCATAAAACAAAAAGTATGAGTCTCAATGAAAGGGTAGGGGCCGCAGCTGCCAAGTTCCTGCATGAGAGGATCGAGCTTGCCCGAGTTCGTTGTTTCCGGATATTCCTTAATTTCTATTGCTTGAGCGTAGGTGTCTCCTTCAGTAGTTTGCAATTGGATTGTGTCCGATCCGATAAAGACCTGGACATTGCCCAGCGCTGAATAGATGGGACCATTGGGTACAAGTACCTTCTGCCAGCGACCCGTTAGCAAAAAATTGTAGAAACTCAGTTGTTCAGAATATTGACGTCCGTCTTGCTGATACGTTTGTAAAGTGACGGGCGCATAAGGCAAGAGCGCCTGAAAGAGACTTTGATAAATCTTCTCAAATTCTTCCAGTCTGTTTTCCAGCCGGGAACGGGTTTCTTCAAGCGAAGATTTCGAAGAAAAGAACGTTGTCTTTTTGCTCTGAATGTCACGCAGAATTAGCGTGCAGTAGAGCTCAACGGCTGTAAATCCCTCTTTTTTTGTTTTCTCATTAAAAGAAATCGAAAAAAAGGAAGAAAACAAAGAATCTGTACATACCGATAGGCTGTCCGAGATGTTGCGCCTAACCCGGTGTATTTGAATGGCAAGATCCGGGCGGTCCAATGTCCGGTAGAACCCGTTCAACTGGGAGGACATTATCGTGAGATCTTCCGGGGACTGCGTTTCAAAGGGAATGCCGTTGAGTTTCATTGTGGCAATGAGGCAGCCGTCCCTTTCCATTACTACATGGTCCGTGACTAATGAAGAGAACGGAATGTACGATTCCAACTCTCGCTCTTTTTCAAAAATTTTTAATCTTTCTAAAATCACTTGTGATCCTTGATTGAAAAATCGGACGGACAGAGAATGACTCTCGGAGTTCTATTTGAAGGGCTCAGAGACAATGAGTTGCGCCAAACCAATCGATTGGGGTTGTTTTGAATCATGGTTCTAAAGTAGATTCCCCATTGATAGAGGACCTGATCATCTCTATCCGTGATCCGTTTGAAAATCCAAACCGGGATAGGAATCAACAGCATCAGCGGCGGCCAAAACAGCAGCGAAATCACCATGCCGGTTAAAACAGTGATGACGAACGTTTCGGTCGGAACGCCTAAGATGCAAGCCGGGCGGGTAGCTCCCTTAAATAAGGGAGCTGTTTCGATTTGAGTGACGGGATCGACCATCTCAATTAAATCCCATCATTTGAACAATCCAACCGGCTGCTGCACAGATAGCTAGGCCGATTACCGGTTTCATGAGTACGTCCCAGCCAAATTTGCCGGACATATACATAATTCCGGCAATAAGAAGACCGCCGGTGCCGATCCACTTCACAGCAGCAGTAAGTTCGTCGACAATCGAATTCCCAACTGTAGAAAGCGATTGCAGTCCGCTGGCCGCAAGTGCCGGTTCATGCGCGAGAACCAATGCAGCAAAGATGAAAAAAGAAAGATTGAGGATGTTTTTCATAAAAATTCTCCTAAGGTTAAAAAATGAGTCCGCTTGATTTGCCGGGGACTCCTTCGGCAATTAAAGATTGGGATTTGGAGACTTCCACTTCACGAATCGAGGGCACAGAAAGCGGCGAGAGCCCGGCATTGCTTCGGACTTTGTCTACATATCCGTGTCGGTATCCGGTCTTGAAATTGCCGCTGTAGTAGCAGCTCAACGCATCGTGAAGAGCTTTTCCATCGGATGCGGGGGACTGTTTGGCAGACTTAAAACACGCACTTAAAATCCGAGAGGCCACCTTCAGATTGGTACAGGCGTCCAGAGCTTGAGAAGCGCTAATTCCGTACTTTGAGAAATTTTTTCGATTGATTTGTGCTAATCCGACGGAATAATCCGCGCCGGAAAGCTCCAGCTCGGCAATGGTGCTCATTGCTTCGTGGTAGGCCCTTGGCTGCTTAACTTTGCCGTTAACTACTCCGATGGCATAGGGATTAAAACCGGACTCGGTTTTAACGATGGCTCTCAGCGTATCCTCTGCAACAGACGGGGCACAGCGTTTGGCTAACTCTCCGAAGTCATCGGCCTGACAAAAAAGCGGCAGCAGCGCAAGAAATCCGAAGATTAGTTTTTTTATATTGGTGCTACAATGTAGGCATTCTTTTAAAGGAGCTTTTATGAGTACCGCAGATTCTTTTATCCGGGTTCGACTCGACAAAGAATTGAAACTGGAAGCCAGCGAAATCCTCTCCGCAATGGTCTTTCTATATCCGACTTGGTGCGAATGACCTTGACCAAACTGGTCAATGAGCGAGACATTCCCTTTAGTACATACGTCCCTAACAAGGAGACTATTGAAGCGATGAATGAGAAGCCGGAGGAATTAAAGACATATTCTTCTTTTGCAGAACTTCTCAAAGAAGTAGACAAGGAAATTGCTGAAGAATGCGCATCAAAATAACCTCTGCTTTTAAGAAGGACTTGAAACGAGAAAGGAAATCCGGGAAAAATATGGAGATCCTTGATACAGTTCTCGGTCAAATCCAGAATCAATGCCTTGATTCCAAATGGAAAGACCATCCTTTGGTAGGGCATTGGGTGCCGCACCATGAACTTCATCTGTCCTCTGACTGGCTCTTGATATACAGAATTGAAGGAGACGCCTTGATCTTGTCGAGACTCGGGTCTCACAGCGAACTCTTCAAGAAAGTAAAGAGGTAGAGCTATCTTCTTGTCCATTATTTTTTGCTCCTCTTAATTTTCCTTGCTTGCACGATTGAAAGCTTGCGATGCTGTCTGGCCCAGTCCCGACTGAGCCAAATGCTGGAAAGGTTGAGCATTTTTCCCACAGTTCTGTAGCCGTATCCGAAACTAAATAAACTGGAGGCAATCGTTCGGTTAAGAGGTGTGTTGCCTTGGTTGCGTTTTTCGACTTTGTTTTTCCAAGCTGTTTTCCAGTCGCGGACGATATAAAAATTCACTTCAAGTTCGCGAGAGACCTTCAGGGGCCCAAATCCTTCCTCGAACAGACGTTCGGCTTTTTGCCTTTTTAAAGCAGCTTCTTTAGTCATCTTCCATCCCATAGTTACCGCTCCATACCGGACTGTGTCCGTACCGGTTGAATCACTTCGTTTTTCTGAACGTTTTTTTGACTGCTCTTGGCGATACGCTCAATTTCCGCTTTGATCAATTCTTTGATCTCTTGAATCTTTTCTGGGGAGGCGCCCTGCAAAATCTGTCTGATGGTTTGTTCTTCAGATCTCTGACGGCGAACTGTTTCTACTGAATAAAAAGTTTTCTGGGCGCAGCAGAAATCATTAAAGCGCTGCTGTGCTTCTTGAACATTCCGGGGCGCACACAGTTCTTTTGCTTTGTCAACGTCTAGTCCGGTTTTTTGAATAATTGCTTCGGCTTGAGTTTCCAGTGCTGTTCCCTGCCAAGAACTGGCTTCCAGGAGCTCTTTGGCAGAGCGGCAAATTATCAAGCCTTTGTGATCTAAATCCCTAAGCACAACGTTGCCGTTACGGTCATTTCCTCCCGAACGAGCAGGATTTAAGAATTGATCGCAAAGAGCTATCTCTTTTTCCAGAGCAATTGTTCCGAAAAGGGGTAGGTCATTGTTTCGAGTCAGATGCCTGTCACCTCTCTCTTCTTTAAACTTTCCGAATTGAGACAAAAGCTTTTGGCGATGGCGATCGAAGAGGGTAGGCGTCTTTTCTGCCCAGTTTTCAATAAGTTTTAAAGCACTTGAGACAGCGTTTTCTATTGTCGTTTGTTCAATGCGGTTGGTGTCATAATTGACAACCAAACAACTCACTCGCGTAACAATATCGTTTTGCCCTCTGCGCCTGTCATAAGAAAGCGTGTCCCACAGAGCCAACGCATCTGAAGTATCTGCTTGAGCAGTTTTGTCGATTTTGTTCAGTTGCTCTTCAATCTGTTTCTTTGTAAATCCAATTCCATTCTCGATTAAAGATTGTTTAAAGGCATCTTCAGTCAGGCTCCCCAAACGAGGACTTCGAGCATGAGTTAAATTTAGGAGATTTAAGCTCTCGTAAGACAAGTTTTCTTTGTCTTTGGTGAGTCGATTCTCTTCAACAAATGCAAAACCGCAGTGGTTAATCTTTCTGCAAAGAGAATCCTCCGATTTTTGATCGGGATAAAGCGGCTTAGTTAATGTTTGGTACGGATTAAAATACCCCTGTTTATGCAGATTTGTTTGCAGCTCTCGAAAATCGGGGTCGTGGAGGATTGTCCCGGACAGTTTTAATTGATTGAGTTCCTGAGCGACATAGTCTCTGCTTTGAGCGGCAGTCAATCGTTTAACTTCTTGCCGCTCGAAATCAACAAGGATGTATTTTTGCTCGCTTTTTTCAATAGTGTGGTTGACGACTTTAGAGGCATCGGCGGCGGCCTCAAACAGAATACTTGGATGAGACCGAATAAGATCAGCTATGTCTTTATTCTGTTCAATAATTTCTTCCGTAGTGAAGTCATTCTGATTTCTCGGTAATTTGCTGCCGATGTGGGACTGCATGAATGCTCTGGCTAAATTTTCACGCAGGAAATACGAAGTTTCTTTGTCGGTGTGTTTGCTCTCTAGCAACCCCTGAAAGTTATCGTAAACTCTCGCGTCTGTGATTGCGCGGATTCCGTCCAGAGCCGCACGGAGCTGGGACAACTCATATTTTTTATCTGAATCTCTGCCGCCGGGTTCATAAGAACTTCTCTGAGCTAGGATAAGCTCGTCACGCCCGTTGACATAGGCACTAACGCCGCTTTCCCATACACTGCCTTTGTTTGTATAGCCAAGCAGAGCACACATGTCTTCGAACTGAGCCTTGGGCTGCTGCTCAATAGGCAAAAGTTCAGGAAGAGGTCTTTTGAAGTTCTCACATTGTTCAACGTTGTAATACGTTTGTGGGATCTTGGTAGGTTTGAATTCTCCCTCTAATCCTTGATTCCAGGCAACGCTCGGAACTCCTCTGGCTCCTTTCTTTACACTTGCACCTAAAACTGCAATTTGAGAGGGAGTCAGCCAGCGGTTGTCTTCAAAGCCTGATGTTTTTTCTCTGACCATCAGTTGCAGCGCCGTGATGCCTTGCAGAGGTTTCCCGCTAATGGCGTCCACAGGATAAGCAGCAGGCACTCCTCCGAGTTCCCATGGAGCTTTCCCGGCTTCGATTTGGGAGGCCAATTTATTTGCGCAGTCCTGAGCAAACTCTTCAAAATGCTTGTTTGCCATCGTGCCCCTCCCACGGATCACCTTCCATTGCTTTTTCTACAAAGGCGTTCCAATCTGCTTCTTGAAATTGCTTGTCCTCCCAAGTGTTCTCAACAAAGCCCCATTTTTTAGCCTCTTCAGTGCCGGAGGCGTATTTGTCTCTGACCATCGCCTCACGGGTGTTGCGGGCAAGAATTTCAACGCATTTTTTAGTGTTTGGATTTTGTTGGGCTGTATGCATATGAGTACCTTTTTCTAGTGTTTTGAATTCTTTGCAGGGCACTCGGGAGCGCCCCGCAAAGGGTTTTCTTTAGAAGCGGTATCTGGCCTCGAACTTGAAGGCATGGTCTGCTTTTCCTTTGGTGCCGCCCGTGAATCCGTAGCGGACGCCAAACGTTGCCGGACCTTTATCGGCCTGAACACCCAGATTGATGTTGGTGCCGAATTTGCCCGCAAATTCGCCGGAGAGCTTGTCGCTGACGCCGTTGAAGTTGCTGAGTTTCGTCTTCTGTTCGGTATCTCCGAACTGCGGGATGAGCGTCAAATCAGCTTGCGGACGGACATTCCAGCCGGAAGCAGTCATAATGTCGCCTCGAACCGCAACACCGACAGGCAGCTGGAAAGTATTGGTGGCATCAGGTGTGTTGCCCCATACTTTCTTACCGTCTACTTTCGTGTCGTAGCTGCCGGACTTGGCCCACACATAACGCAGTCCTGCGTGAGGAATCACGTTTGCCTTGCCTACCGGCAGAGTGGCTTCGGCTCGAGCGCCGAGACTGAATAAGTTGGTCTTAACATCTGCGTCGGCCTTGTTGAATCCGGCTGCATTAATGCTCTGAGTAATATCAGAGGAGTTATGCATCCAGCTCAGGGTGCCGATCAGGTTGACTCTATCGACAGGGGCATAGGCGCCGTAAGCGTGCAGACCGAAGCTGTCATACTTGTTCTTGGTCTTCAGCACGTCGCCGGTGGAATCCAGAGAGCCGTGGTTATAGCTGAATGCCGCTCCCAAGATGACGGATTTACCGGCAAGCTTGCGGTCATAGCCCATAACAAGACCGTAGGCGTTCGTATCGAATCCGGCTTTAGAAATACCGGTGGCACTCAGGCTCTTGTACTTCTGCTTACCTCCGATAACATCGACCCAAAGATCGTTTCCGCGATCCCATTCGCGCATAACACCGTACTCGGTAAAGGCTTCGTTCCGCATGGAAACTCTGCCCTCGATGGAGTCGGCAGCCGTGTTGAGGTCGTTTATGGAAACGCTCATAGCGCCGCCTGCAAATGCGATATTGGCAACGGAGTTGATAACTTTGGTCTTACCGGCAACATCGAGTTCCTTATCTCGCAGAACTCGGCAAATAAAATCTGCTCCTGCGTCACCGCTCTTGCAGTGCAGCAGATCGTCGTTAGCAATGTTGGGAATGGCGATGTCAGGATAGACAGTGCGGACATCGGCCAGCGTTGCATTGACCCAAATCTTGCTCGGATCGTTGTGCAGCGTCAGAATCCAGTTGATGCCGGAGCCGTCTTGAGGCAGAGCGTAGAGATTGTCGCCTGTCCAGCCGCCGGTCCACATTCCGTTAGTCTCGTTTCCGCCCGTAATGTAGCCGTTGACAATCGTGTAGTCGCCGACTTCTTCAATATTGCCTAAAACAAGGTTTGCACCCGGTTCGACAGTCACTTTCGCAATATCGCTTGTGGTATTGAATGCGCTCTTACCGTCAGTCAGGATAGAACTGTCAATAACCGTCAGAGAGTCTGTGGCAAAATACAAATCACCGTTTCCGATCTGGACATGATTGTCTTTATCTGTCCAAACGTTGGGGCCTACGGCAATGCCTCCTCCCGGACCGGTTGTCACGTTATTAGTAATAACCAATCGGCTCGGTGTGCCGGCCGGCACGGTCGGAGATCCGATGGAATCGGCCCAATCAAGACCGCCTGTGGGTCCCAAGTTCAAGTCGCCGTTATTCTTCACGTAAATGTTCGTGTCGATCACGTCGTTCTTCGGATTGATTTCAGCCTTGACGTGGTTTTCCTCGATCGGTTCTCTGTCGTTTCCAATAACAAGGTCTCCGCCGTTAAGGTCGGTTTCTTCTGCTTTCAAGCTGCCGCCGTCGATTTTGACGAGGCCGTCATCAATGGTGAGTTTGCCGGTCTCAATATCTCCCGTGTTGTTCACGTCGCCGCCCGCAACAACAACGTTGTTCCAGATGGACGTGCCGGAGTTATTGTGTTCGCCGTCCGGGTCAATCGTCAGGATGTCTCCTTTTTCGTACCCGGAATTATTCGACGTACCGCCGCCCTGAATTGTCATATCGTCGTATTCAGATTTGCCTTGATTGTCGAGTGTCCCGGAAATAAGGGTATCGGTGACCTTGGTGGCGTCAATTTCACCTTTATTCGTCTTCTCACCATCAATGACATACTTGTCATTAATGGTTTCTTTGCCTCCTTCTTCGGTAGTGGCCGAGCCTCCGACCTGAACGGTTTGGTTGTTCCAGATCGAGGTTCCTGAATTGATGTGCTCACCGCCGTCTTCGATGATGAGGATGTCGCCTTTCTCGTAACCGGAGTTGTTCGAGGTACCGCCTGAAGCGACGGTCATATCGTCATAATTCGAGGTTCCTTGGTTGTCGAGTGACCCAGAAACCTGAGTATTGGCAACCTTCGTTGCGTCAACTTCGCCTTTGTTGGTTCGTTTGCCCGCAATGTCATAGGTATCGTTGATTGTTTCCTTGCCGCCTACATCAACAGTTGAAGTTGCTCCGGTTTGAACCGTGACATTGTTCCAAATCGACGTCCCGCTGTTGGTGTGCTGACCGCCGTTGGCAACCGTCAGGATGTCGCCTTTCTCGTAACCGGAGTTGTTCGACGTACCGCCCGAAGCGACGGTCATATCGTCATAGTTTGCCGTTCCTTCGTTGCGCAGCAGACCCGCAACAGTTGTCACGGCTGTCTTGGTAGCATCAAGAACAGCGTCTTTGCCCTTGTTGACAAACTCACCGATCACATCGAACACAGTGCCGACATCGAGCTTGCCTGCGTTTTCGCCTTTGCCCTTATCGGCAACAGTGACACCGTTCCAAGTAGACGTACCGGAGTTGGTATGAGTTCCTTCAACGGTGAGGATGTTTCCTTTTTCCGTACCGCTGTTATTAGAGCTGCCACCCTCGGCAATCAGCATATCGTTGTAATTGGCTTTGCCTTCATTGGCGTGTGTGCCGGATACCGTTACCTTGTCAACCTTGGAAGCGTCCAAGACGGAGTTCTGGCCCTTATTCAGGAAATTTCCGGTGACATCAAAGACCGGAAGACTTCCGTCTTTTTCGTCCAGAGAGACTTTTCCTTCATTAACGGTCGAACCGCTGCCGGTCAGGCTGTTGGTGTGCAAAATGGCATTGGAGTGAACGTGAACATTACCGTTGTTTGCGATAGTCCAATCTGCAAATTCGCCGTTCTTGGCTTCCAAAGCTCCGTTTTCTCCAATATTGGAGGAAAGAATCCATCCGACTGTCGGTGTAACACCGCCGTGAGAGCCGAACGTAAACGTACCGTTATTCACGTCAATGGAACCGCCGTCGGCGGAATCCTTCAGCAGTTTATTGGCATCATCACCAAAAGAACCTTCAGGAATTGCATTGACGGCATTGCCGACAAGAACCAATTCCTTACCGCCTTCGATTGTGACTTTATCGGTATGAGAGACATCTTTGAATCCCATACTAATATTGATCGAATTGGTATTCGGATCATTGGACTCGGCACCAATGATCAAACCTTTGATCGTCTGAGAAGCATCAGTGTCTTTGTTGTACTCATCCGCAAACTCATTGTGCAGAGTCGTCGTGTTGAGCACAATGCCGGGGTTCAGAACGACATCGAGCCCTTCTTTTTCCAAATCGTTTGCCGTCGTAATAGTAAACGGGGCAGTCATCTGACCAAGGAAATTAATCGTTAGGTTTGCTGCGTTTTCAAATGCATTCGAAATTTTGTCGGTGACGCTGACAATCAGCGAAGCGCTGAAATAATCATCATCCAAGGCGAGGTTGCCGCTTTCGACATTCAGCCCGGATTTGATCTCATCTTTAACTGCGCCGACGGTAGTTGCAGAAAGCACGGTGGTCGGAAGTTGTACGGTGCCTGTTTCGGCGTCCGTTGCGTCGATACGAATTGCCTCAGTTGTGACTGAACCGAAGATCTGATCAGCGCTTGTCTGAAGAACGCCGCCCTTCAGATTGATGCTATCGGCTTTTCCGTCAAGTTCGATCTTGGCAACATCGAGGACGCCGCCCGCCATAATGTTGACCGTTGTGTCGCTGTTGACTACGCCCGCAATAACCTGCGTTAAATTATCTTTGTAGTGGGACTTAACTTCCGCAGAATCCTCGTTATCAATCACCGGAGTCTTATTGCCGCCGGAGATGTTAACGGTGTTATTGCCGAGGAGACCGGTAACGTTACCTTCGGAATCGCGAACTTCGGAAGCATCAAAAATACCGCCCTTTATGTTGAGCGTGGAATCTGCAAAGAATCCTTTATCAGCCTTGAAGTGTCCGCCCAACTGGTTATAGACGGAGTTCTTCGCATCGAGCTCAGCAATATTGAGATTGCCCTTGTTAAGGTTAATCGTTCCCTCGTTGGACACAACCTTCTGAAGGTTGCTGTCTCCATCGGAAGTGAACTGACCGCCGGTCGCGATTTGCGTCAGAGCGATATCCGAGGTGTTTCCACCGGCATTGACAAATTCTCCGCCGTTAAGAACCAGTTGATCGGCCTTGACTGAACCGGCTGCTTGGTTAAGGAAGCGGTCGTTCTCAGCTAAAACGAGGTGTCCGGCCTCAACGGTGCCTGTATTTTCGGTCTTGGTAGCGGCAAATTCAATGACTTTTACCGTACCGGCATTGTTCAGTTCTTTTAATTGAACCTTTTCGGCCTCAATCGAGGCATCCTGCCGGACATCTGCCAGAGTCACATCCTTAGAACCGACGGAACCGCCCTGAATCATGCCCTTCAGTAACATGAGGTTTGAAAGCTCAAGGTGCCCTTCATTGGCAATACCGACGTCGGAGGCGTCAGCCATTTCAATCTGAGTTGTCCCTGAGTCTTTGAACTGATCGGCTTGGGCAGAATTTTGTACCTGACCGCCGGTGATATTCAAACCGTTCAAAGCTAAGGAGCCGTTGTTGCCAACCGTGCCGCCTGTGACATTCAGCGCATTGGTATTTTCCATTGTGCCGTTGTTGTTGAGTTCACCGGAAGCAACCGTCACGCTCGCAGTTCCGTCAACTTTGAGAGTTCCGTCATTGGTAACGGTTCCGTTAAGTTCGGAGGCTCCTTTAAGACCTGCAATTGTCAGGACAGCATCCGCAGCATTCGTGACAAAAGATCCTGCTTCTGTCAGCATTGAATCCACTTTGGCAAGTGCGTTATTAATGAAGCTGCCCGCCGTTGCATCCTGAACGGGTGTTGCGGCTTGAACGGTAAGTTTTGCAATGTCCACTTCGCCGCTGTTGGTCATATCACCGGCAACAGTTAGCTCATCCGTAACGGACAGTTTGCCCTGATTTTCCAGCGATCCACGAATGCCGTAAGTTCCCGAAGCACCGGCAAGAGCGTTACCGGAAACAGTCAGTTTTCCGGCTGTCAGTTCAGCACCTTGCTTATTAACAGAACCGTATTCGCGTAGTGTCAGCTCATTAAAGGCTGCTTGACCGTTGTTTTCCACGTAGCCGCTGATGTCGGCAGTACCGATCTCAAAGGTTCCGTAGTTAACAAACGAATTATTGGTGTTGCGGGATGCAATATTTTGAGCTTTGAAAATACCGTGATTGCTCATCGCGCTGCCGTCAACAGCCGTATAGGTGCCGACAATCAGCAGAGTGGCTGTGTCATCGGCATTGCCGATAACCAATCCCTCTTTATCATTGCCGTAACCGGCAGAGCCGTTGTTCAGCACGTCAACAGTGAACTCGCCATTTTTGACAATCACCTGACCACCGGCACCTCCGAGAGCGGGATTCGCAGGGGATACTCCAATGTTTAACTCACCAAGATGGCCTTTTGTTTCAGAAGCAGAACCGTAAGAACCAAGTGTTAGTTTGGAAGGAGTGACGGAACCGTCAATGTTTTTGTTGCCGCCAACCCACACGGCACCGTCTGCTAATTCCACCGGAGCGAGATTGGGATTGGGCTGGGCCTGACCAACCAAAACGAAGTGGCTGCCACTATTAATATAGAGGCCGTCAGAAACGCCGGTTACGTTCATAAACCCCATTGACTGGTTTAAAACGTTCGGCGTACCGGAAGTCGGAACAACAACCGCTGTACGATCATTAACACCTATAACCAAAGAAGTTGCGCCCGGATTTGCAGCGCTTTCATTGGAAAGCGTTTCATTAGCAAAGGTTGCGTAGGCTAGAGTTCCGTCGGCAGTGGCTCTAATGGAATTTGCGAGATCTACATTAAATCTCTCAGCAGCTTTGCCGTTAAATGCAACTTCAAGTTCTCCGCGGCGATCCGCAGGAACATCTCCGATTGCTACGAGCTTATTAACTGCATCACCGGCAAGAGCAGCACTGTAGGAGGCGTCGTCAAACGCGACAGTGCCCCATTGAAAAGCGATACCCTGTGCAACAGAACCGATAACGTTACCGATGCCCGTGACGATTTGAGGATTGCTGCTGACTTCAACTTTATCTTCAGGATTTACTGCATCAAGATTTAATGTACTGTAATCAAGATCAGTAAAGATCTGATCCAAAGTTGTGGACAAACGACCGCCTACCAAATTGGTTGTCTTATTGCCGTTCATCGCAATGTGCTCGGTTCTCAGAGTGGCGCCGCGACGAATTTCAACATAGGAGGAACTGTCCAGTGTTCCTACGGTGAATGTTGCCGCGTCATTGGAACCGGAGCCCGCGCCAAGATTGTAGGTGTTGCCGGAACCGAGGACAGTGTGCTCAATCGTTCCGCCGGTCAGATCAACTGTTGAATTGCTGAACCAACCCGAAGCACTCGAAAGACTGCCTGCCGTCTGGACATATTTAATATTGTCAGCCTCAAGGCTTCCGGTTTTGATTTGTCCGGCATTCGTAAAGGTATCGTTGCCAAGACCCGCGCGTTTGAACACTATCAGACCGTCCCCGGTAATCGAGCCGGAATTGTTCAAAGTACCGCCGAAAGTAAATGTACCTGCATTTTTGATCGAGCCGGTATTAGTAATACCTAATCCGCTGCCGTCAACGAAAATGTCAGACACGCCGCCGAAAGCTTCGGCGCCTGTAGCATTGATAAATTCACCCGCAATCGTACCTGTACCGTAGTAGGCCAATCCGTTATTTGTCTTTGTTCCGCCTTCGGAAACCGTCAGATTCTTTAATTGCTCTGTTGCTCTGGCAACTGCTCTTGCGACGGCTCTGAGGCGCAACGGAGAAGCTGTGAACGTTTGCTGCGCGTTGTCTCCATTGATGAAATAGCCGCCGTCATTGACGATTAGTGAATCCGCTATGAGCGTGCCATTATTGGAAACTACACCGCCATCAAGAATCAACAGCTCGGCATCATCTCCTGAAAACTCTGCGACTGCACCCTGAGCGTTAGCAATCAGACCGGAAACTTGAGTTTTACCGGTTGCTTTAAGAGTGTAAGTATTGCCGATTGTGCCAATGTCACCTTCGCCGCGCGAACCAATGGCCGTATTGAACAGACGAATTTCTCCCGGATTTTCAAGAGTGCCGAATACTGTTGAATTATCCAGCGCTTCCATGTAACCGAAATTCCGCAGTGTTCCGTTGACATTTACGGTATTCGCGATTAAAGAAGCACCCTGACTGTTTTGGAGGGTACCGTCCAGGTCCGCAGTTCCTACCAATTTGGCGTTTGCGTTATTGATGAATCTGCCGCCGAATTGTGTGATACCGTTGACCGTTAGCTTGCTGTTGTTGTGAACTTCAGCACCGTTCCAACCTGTCAAAGTACCAAGAACCGTTTCTCCATTGTTCTCTAAGACTGCTTTGTCTGTGAAGGTAGCGTTTTCGCTGTTGAAAACAGCATTTTTATCGACAGTGGTCTTTCCGCCTGAAGAATTAAGGTTCTTGACGAGGTAATCGCCGGCGGCAACCTTAAGTTCTCCCTTATCAGAGAGATGAACCTGTTCGGCCTGTCCTTGGTAGACAGAAAAGTCTTTAATTCCCAAGCTGCCAAGAATGAGCTTTGCTCCGTCACCAACCGCACTGATAATACGTTCGGCAAGAGTAAAGCGATTACCTGTACCATCTGATTTGCCGCCGATAAGGGTTAGCTCTTTTCCGTCCTGGATGGTCGTGCCGGTTGCTTCATTGATGCCTGTGAACCCTGTGTTGTTTCGCAAACCGGAATCTCCGACAACGATTGCTCCGTTTTCGCCTTCAAGTTTGCGATCAACGAAAATAACATCGCGCAGGTGCTCTACGTTGTCATAAAGCTCATTGGTTTTTGCGACGGTTAATCTATCATCATGTGAAACGCCCGCTATCGTGCCTTGGAACTCAAGAGCTGTATTACCTCCAAACTTTGCTTTAAATGCCTTTTTCAGATCGTCAGCTTGTGTTTGAGTGAGTTCCACTCCGGTGACAACCACTTTTCCACCCGTAAACGAGGCGTGACTGATTAAGTTCTGGGCAAGCTTGCCAGGTAAATATTTCAGGAAAAAGTCTGTAAGACTTGTTTTAACTTCCTGCGGAACGGAAGAACCAAGCCCGACATAATTGAGGTCCTGCTGTCCAGTTTCTCCAATGCTGTCGAAAACGTCAAAGACATTATTCGTTTGGACAGTACCTGAGGAGGTTAAGCGTCCATTGCTGAACTCGAATCCGTTCTGAAAATTAACGCTACCGGAATTGTTAAGGTTGGCTGCAATTGTATAACGATTGGTTTCTGTCCAATTGCCCCGATTATTCAGGTTACCAGTACTGGTCAAGTTGCCGCGAGTAACGACGTTTCCTGTCAGATTGAGAGTACCTGTGCTGTTCAGAGTACCGCCCAAGTTAGCGTTTCCAATGGTCAAGTTTCCGCTGTTGGTCGTCGTTCCGTTGGACTGATTAAAGTTGCTTACTGTGAGTGTGGATTTGTTTGTAAGCGTGCCATTGGACTTATTCAGTGTCCCGATCCCATAAGAACCGGCCGAAACCATAACTGATCCGCCGACATGAGTGAGGACAGATAAATTCCCAACGGCACCTCCAGCCAAGTTCAAACCTTGACCGACGGAAAACTTACCTTGATCGGCCCCTACAACAATTGCATCATTATTTCCAACCGTTCCTCCGCTGACTGTCAGAGTACCGTTAATGTGGAAGTCATTTGTTCCACCTTGCTGAAAGTAGCCACCGGCTTGCGTAATATTATTAAAAGTACCGTTTAAGGCGTTCGGAGAGTCAAAAACAAATGTACCGTTGTTTACTAGGTTGTTGATTGAGAACGATCCGTATGTTCTTCCCGCTTGAGTCCCACCGTAGGAAATAAGGCGTCCTGAGTTGTAAACGGTTCCTCCGACATTAAGACTTGCGTGAATTGTTGGGTCGTTACCGCTTCCCCCATTACTGATTAGAGAAAGCTCGGAGTCACTCGAAATGTTTAGATCTTTGGAAATATTCAGGGCACTATAGATATTTCCCCCTTCGTCACCGTTATGAGCGATGTGTACCCATGAATTGTTATTGATATTGAAATTTCCGTTCACAATCAATGTGTTACTGAGAGAGCTGAAGTAGCCTGCCCCAATAGAAACACAAAGGAAAGATCTTCTGAAATCCCCTTCTCGCCCTAAGTTCCAAGTTAAATTTCCATTTATGGTATGACTATCGGCCAGTGCAGGACCCCGGCCTTGGAATTGGAATTGTGGGTCTTTTCCTACTACGTCCCCGTTGATAGTCACCAGTGCAAATGCAGGTACTTGGGCAACCAGCAGGAGCGAAGCTGCAAGAACAGCTTTTGTTTTGCCCTGACAAACAGAAGACATCGCTTCGGAAACGGCGACGAAGCATCCCCGCCGTTTGTTCCAAATTTTTTTAAAGATTTTGTTCATATATCTCCTCCTCGGGGATGTGCTTTTTATTCGGCCTTAGCTTTTTCTCTTTCAGCCGGCGTAAAAATGAGGGGGACGGCATCAAAAGCGACGATTTCTTTGATGCGAATCCAACTGTCGCCGCGAATTCCCCGGAACTGGAAAACTTTCTCTTGGGATTCGGGATCGGCCAAGACATCTTGTAAAGCGGTTATCTGCGAATCGACCGTTTGATGATCTTCGGGTTTAAGGTCAAGAACTAGATTTGTTCCGTTCTTGAGATGGATAGTCACACGTTGAAAGTGAATTGCTTCTGCCATTTTTTCCTCCTTAAGGAATGAAGTTGATTTAGGAAAGGGCTTGGGAAGGAAGCCCATTCCTAAAAAAACTGAGGAGGAAAAAGGGTGCAAAAAGCCGAACCTTCCTTGAAGAAGGAAAGTCCGAACCTTGAGATTTGTCTGTTGTTCATAACTTCGTTTTCAAAAAATCTGGCAGGACTTTTGCGCGACCCATCATGAACATCAGTTGGAAAGATAAAACACTCACCGCTCTTTCCTTGCGGGGCAGGACTTAAAATTGGGGTGTCCGGGACGGTTAATGTGTCCTGCCAAGAACATTAACCAGCTTCTACTGAGAAGAAGGTCGCTGTCCCGGACATAAACTTTGCGACTACATATCTATGCAGCCTCTAATTGAGAGAGCAGCCAGTTCTGAAGGAATCCCAAATCTTCAGACTGTTTTTTATACGTCCGACCTTTTTTCTTTATCCGGGCCTCGTAAGTAAAAATTGCTTTGAGTCCTTTGAGTCCTTGGACTTTCCGTTCAGATACCACAGAAATTTCCGCGTTTTTGATTTCTTGATTGTTGATTCTCATTGTCTGTTCTCCTAGTCGGGTTGTTCAGAAGGTTCCAATTTCGACACCGGATCTTCGAAAACCTCTTTCCTGAGTTTTTGTTCCTCTTCTTCTCGGCGTCTTCCTGCTTCTCTTTCGGCTTTTTCTTTTGCTGAAAGTTGCTCTTTCAGTTGTCTTATCGCATATTTGAGACCATCCAAATACCCGCATAGATCATCAGTAATCTTCAAGTTTTTCGGATCTTCTTTGGAAATGGTTTTCTTTCACAACCAAAAGCTAATAATTCGTTAGCCAAACGTTTAATTTTTGCTCCACACTCTGTGAGTCCCTTTGCAAGTCTCACGCTATTAGACTCAGCCGCCGGAGCACCATTAGCCAGCAATCGAAAGCTCTTTTTACAATACCGGAGCCAGGATTCATCCTCAATGAAACTGCGAAACCAATCAAGGAAACAGCTTAGGTGTCTGTACTCTGCTTCCAGCTCATTAATGACAGAGGACAAAATATCCAACGAACTGTATAAATTTTCACTTTTGACAAAAGAACCAATTTGGACGAGGTTAGAACCTATTTGTCTTAACTGATCGAAATACGTGGGATACGAGTAAGAATAGCGGCCCAACCGATAACACTGATCAGAGCGGTTAACGATTGCTATTTCCCTATGAGAAATTAGTCCAAGGTATTTACCGATAATCTGAAGGGCAGTTGAGAATAACTCCTGTTCTTCCCATTCCATAACAATATGGGGGAGCCAACGGCATTCACATTCAAATGCTTCCTCAATGACTTCTAATGTACATATCAAAAAGTCTTTTGGTCCGGTTGTGTTGACAATGGAACAACTGTAATAGTCTTTTAGTATGGGAGGGTTTATTTTTAATTCTTCAATTGTTTTCCTGCACAGCTCAACCAAAAAATACAATTGAACCCAAGAAGGAGCCTGATGATCTGCAATAGTGCTACGCAGTTCATTGAAAGCGGTTTTCAAATAACGGTTGCTGAGATTGCAGCTCATCGTTCTAATGCGATTTTCCATTTTGCCTATCTCTTCTTATTGTTATTTCTCTAACTCTTTGATATACATGGTATTTTTGGTGCTCCTAAAGAGGGGTAGAATGATCGGCGGGCGGTGCTTCTTTTTTTCCAGAAAACAACACCGCTCACTGTTAGATTTCTTAACCTTTGACTCTTTAGGAGCGTAAACATGACCTTAGATCCTGAAAAAAATCCTAATGTTGACCCTAGGCAGTGCTCTTACAGCCATTATGAAAGAGCTGAAAAGCTTTTGATCGCAATGATGGCTGCCGGCCAACTGAAACTGGATACAGTCGATCCGAAAAAGGGGACTGATAGCGGTGTTGGCCAAATAAAAACAAATTTGGATACTTTTTTCTTATGGAGAGACGCAGTCGCCAAGCATTTGTGGCAAAGAGACTTGCACGGTTCAGCTTTTCACTCTTACCCTGACTCATTCTCATAGCAGCTCCCAGCAGGCTCGAGAATACTGTTTGAATGCTTCAACCAGCTTATTAGAAGGATGGCATTGTTCCGGATATTCTTTGCGTAAAGGAAGAAGTCCTGCCTGGTAAGCCCTAACTTCCGCAGACTCATGGATGCAGGAGTCGTTAATCAGCTCATAGGCGCAGGCCCTATCGGCCTCCTGCATCTTAGGCGAGGTGCTTTTAAGCATGATTTCAGCCTCGATGCTTCGAATCTTATTTAGTTGAACCAATAATTTCGATTCAATTTCAATTACTTCACCCATCAATCCATCGGCTTCAGCCATGCAGCGGAGACGTTCCTGATTAAGGGATGCAAGTTTTTTGAACTCTTCGGAGGGCAAAACGTCCTTCAGGATTTCAATCGGTTCTTTGGGAAAATCTTCTTTTCTAAGCATTATTATTCCTCCTTTGTCTTGTCCTCATTTTGATGAGAGGGGCGGAGTCTTAAAAGGTCAAAATCATCAATGTGTTTAACCAGCTCTGAGCGATAAGCTTCCAGAAGCGGCTTCATTAAAATCGCTTGCGCTTCGGGAGTAAAAACCGGATGCATCGTGTCGCAGATGTAGGAATTAGATTTAAACCGATTAATAAACAAATTCCATTTACCTTTGAACGTACCTCTGATTGCAGACGGGACAGTCGCTCCGTCTAATATCCTGAAAAACCGAGGCTCTCCGTTCTTCGCATACCAAAAATATTTATTTTGTAAGTCCTTAAGGGCATTTTGCATATCCGAATAAGGAACATAACAGTAAGAGAAGCCGGTGAAGTAGCTTTCATTGGAGATACAGCAGTTATTAAAATAATATCCATCATTACCGGAGCTGTTATCAACACAGCAGCGGATAACCGACATGAGGATGCCTTTTTCCGTATCTGTTAAATAAGAACAAAGCTTTGAAGCGTGAGGACTGCACACAAGATAATTTTGTTCGAATATTTTTGAATCTTCTTGACACCAGTCTTTATTTTCTTTTCTAATTTTCTCTGCGTGAATTTCTTCCTCTTTGCCACGACTGCTGTTAAATCTGAGTCTTAAATCTGCCAGTTTGTCGTTTAATGCTCGGATTGACTTTGTATGGCAAGACTGGGTGAAACTATTCATCAGGATTGCGGCTGATAATACGATTATGCAAAAACTGTTTAAAATCATAACCCCTCTCTAGCGGCAGTGAGATCCGAAAGGGCAAGCGTGAAAGTGACACCCCATCGCCTTGTGCCACCAATCATCTTCTGAGAGTTCTTCGGAATAAATCTCAGGAAGGGCGCCTGTCAGTGCCTTGACTTGCTGTAAAACAGTACAAATGTCCATTGCAGCTCCTCGGTTCCCTTACCAATGCACGCGAGTCCAATTTTTGCCGTTGATGAAAACGTCAATCGCTCGTCTGGACTGGTATTTCTGCCAAACAACTTCCTCGTAAACTTTCACCGGCCGGTAACATGTTGTGCTGTATGAACTGTCTCCGGAACTGTCATAGCAGCTGTAAGCTTCATAGGCCGTGCCTTGGTATCCTCTTACGCACGCCTTAGTCCCACCCCAATGACCGGCTGAGTCTTCGGTGGCCTTGAACCAATGTTCTCCGCCCCAGTTGTAATCAGCATTGTTTTTCCTCAGCAGTTTGTTTTGACGCCGGTCGGTCTTGAACTGATTGCTGTCATTTATGTTGCCTTCGACAATCCATCCTTGAGGAGCATCCTCCCTGCCTTGCAAAGAGCATGGATCAAAGCCGTCACTAAGCTGCTTCGCATAGTTGCCGTCTCCGGCCATCGGGCAGCTAGGGAATTTACAAGGATGACGCCACGACAAGCAATCAAATAATTTGTCAATTGGAGGCTTGCACTCAGAAACAGCGCGAGGGCCGTTAGGATTGGCTAGACAAAGGAGAACTTCACATCCCCAGCGATCATTGCCGGACATAATTTCCAGCTTCGGCATCCCGGGGATTTTGGAGTAATCGGCATCCTCAGCCAACGCATGAAAACCGATTGCAAAAAGACCGCTGCTGACAATGGCAGCAGTCAAAAGTGTTTTAAGTTTTGGGATTTGATGGATTGTTTTCATTATTGAGTCCTCAAAACACGATAGACGGAGGTCTCCGGGGGGAGGAATAGAATTTAGTTGCCAGACTCAAATTACTAATCAACCCCCGGAGGAAAAGAATGAAACGGATCTCTTTATGCCGACTTATCCTCTAAGTCCCTGGCTTATTTTCTGAATTCCAATGTAATCAGGCCGGCAATTATTCCGAGTGCTGCGGCTAAATAGACGAGCCCCTCTTCTTGTCGATCCTTGATGATGAAGAAATCTGGCAGAGTTGTTGTGTAGTTTTCTGAAAAGGTTAAGGAAGAGAATAAAAGAAAGCCGAGTACTGCGGGTATCGCAATAAGGAGCCTTTCCCTTCTTGACATAGGAAGGTTTTCTATGACTACCCTCCCTGCATTGTGCAATGAAAGCGTTATTAATGAGAAGGCCAAGACAATTAGCAACTTCAATAAGGCTTCTGGCATTTTTTTTCGAGAATAAGAAACAGCGCCGCTGGCCGATCCGGCCAGACCGTGTTCTGAACAAATGGGAAGAGAATTTTGCTATGCACAAATACTGAGACCAAGCAATAAACCTCGAAGTAAATGCTTGCAGCAGCATAGTTTTCAGACACGCACGCGGCGCTAAAAGGGCTTTAACTTTCCCTAAAGCCCCGAGGAAAAGGGGCCTCCGAGGATAAGAATAAAATTTAGGTTGCAAAGATAAATATCTATTCAACCCTCGGAGAAAATCTAAATGAAAACAACATTGGTAAAAAGGTTGCTGATAGGCGCAGGTCTTGTCTTCTTTTGTCTGTTTTTCGTCTGGACAGAATTCCCAGCTGCGGTAAATTTTCTCTGTACTGCAATGTGTGCTTTGTTTTCTGCCTTTGTCGTAGCTGAAATGGGAGACGAAAGAAATCAGACGGAGCAAAACAGATTTAATCCTGAGTCGAAAACCTTTAGAAGAAGGGAAAGAAGGATAAAAGTCAGGGTCATCAGAACAAAAAAGAGATTCCATCTTCTTGAAGACCAGTCCCGCGCAAGACGGAGATCGAGACAAGAGTAAATACTTGCCAAAGAGATGCTTCCGTAGAGAAAAATAATGAACTCGGGAGCGTAGTGAGCTTTCAGTGTTTCGTAAAACCCGCAGGGGATCGCCCCTTCCAGCAAGGAAAGAAGTCGGTCTTGATTTTTCAACATCAAACAAAATGAGGCTGACGGGAAGAGAAAGATTCCCAATAAGGTTTTCCTTATGGACGATTTTTCTGTTCCGGAAGAAGTGAATAAAACAAACAGAGAGCATCCTATAGTCGATAGCAGAAGCCAGTTCATTTCTCATTTTTCCTTCAATACTTTCAAAGAAGGTTCTCATAGCGATACTCCCTTAAGCCCTGCCAGACCGATAATTAGGATCGAGAGTCCGAGCAATAACAAGAGAGGAGCGGCACAAAAAACAGACTCATGCTTTTGGAACAAAAACAGAGGAGCAGCGGCTATACAGGCTAAGCCGAGTATCGTTAAATAGAATGCGCTGCTGAAGTGTTCCATGGTTCTCTCTTGGGTTTTTAGTTAGTTATGCGGGGGAAGTTTTTTGAAAAATAATTACACGAGAGTGCTTGTTTTCTTTTTTTCTTCCCAACGCAGCAATTCTTCAAAATCCAGCACTGTTGTTCCGGCAGAGAGTTTGATCGGCTGCGGAAAACCTTCTGCTTTTTTTTGATTTGTCCATCGCCAAATGGTTCGGATGGATTTGTTCAGTCTCTTAGCCGTGGTTGCAATGGAAATATAAGAAGGATTAGGCGACACAATTTCCTCCTTCCGGATGTGTTTCTTTGGTCTTAGGCAAATTTCTAAAAATGGACCAATCGATACCCGGCAACAAGTCTTCGCACTTAACCTGACCTTTGGTCTCCAGCTCAATAACAGGACACCAAGATTTGGGGACGGGCATACGACCACAGACTGCACAACTTATAGCGGCCCGGGAAACACCTAGAAGCTTTGCTAGCTTAGCTCCTGAACCAATTATTCCAATAGCAACTAAAAGACTCTGGTTCCTATTCATAAGTTATTCTTCACTTAAAAATAAAGAAATTCTTTACATAATTATACCTAAACTCATCAAATATGAAAGATAGTGAACGGTTGAAATTATTGTGGAATGAGAGGCACAAGCTCTCCCAAAGGGAGTTTGGCAAGCGTTATGGGATCGGCTCTGGAGCTATGGTCTCGCAGTACCTTCTTGGGAAGGCTCCTTTGAATTTGGCTGTTGTCGTTAAATTCGCAAAAGGTTTAGGTTGCAAGTTGGAAGAAATATCTCCCTCCCTAGCCTTGTTAGCTCAATCTGCAAATGCACTTAGTAGCAAAGTTAAAGAAACAGAAGGAGGCGGATCTCAGACAAAACTCCCAATCCTTTCTGATGATTATTTACTTAGCCATACGACTATTCCAGAAAATCAGCGTTCTGAGAAAAACTCTATTACTTCTTCACTTGTTTTAACTGAGGGCGCGTTTGCTTGGGCTTTGCTAGATCAATCTATGACGCCGGAGTTTTTTTCTGGAGATTTATTGTTGTTCGAGAGTAAAGAACTCGCTCAACCAGGTTGTTTTGTTTTGGCAGAATATGATGGAAAAATTCTTTTCCGAAAGTATACCGAGCAGGCGATTGACAATAAAATAATTATCAATCTCAAACCGCTGAATCCAGATTATCCAACGATTTCTAATTTAACGAAAGAAATTGAAATACTTGGTGTATTGAAGGAACTTAGAAGGAGTTTCACAATGCGGAAAACCCACAGGGGGGGGGTATTTGATAATTAAACTCCTCCTTTTTATTCTTTGGTTAACTCTGAGTGTCTATTTTTAGAATCTACCAAAGCTTCTTATTTTTTATTTCCGTTGAGTTTCCCTGAATCGATTGCATCGATCGCGAAAATTTCTTATTTTTTCTGAAGCCAGCCGCCTCTCCGTGCTAGAGAGCTGTTTGTGAATGCTAAGTTGTGTTCTTTTGTGCATCAGTTCTTTTTCTAATCGCCAAAGGTGACAGTTTTCTTGGTTGGCTTCGACATTGTCCAGCAGGCGAACATAATCCATAAATTGATCTTTATTAAATTGTTCAATGTCTTCGAGCGTTGTAGCTGAAGCATTTCCCGAAGATAACGACAAAGAGAAAAGCATTAATGTAAAAGCAAAATATTTGTACATAGCAAGTCTCGAACCAGCAAAACAATAAGGATACTTCATTCTAATGAGATAGCTTGCAATCTGTCAAGTAATCCTTTACTATTCTTGGAAAGAATTACTTATTATCTTTGTGAAGAAAATCTTTCTTTAAAAAAGGTATTAACGAATGATTAGACCTTACATAATTGATCCCTTGGAGAGTTCTTCAATTCATCTGGATCTCACGCTGGTCCAAAGCGGAATTCTCTCTCGATTAGTAAATTTGTATTTTCTGTTTGGCGGTCCGTTTTCGTTCGGGCAAGCCCTGTCTCAGATAAGCGTGGACGAAAACCTAAGTACAACAGAAGAACTGGAACGTGTTCTCGGATGGTACTTCAATGAGGATGGGAATGGTTTGTATCAACCTTCCGCCATGTTAAGAAATTGCGCAAAAGAGACTTTTCCCGGAAAGGAGAACCAATAATGTCCGCAGCTAAAAAGAATTCTGAACAGGGAATTAGTCCAATTAGTCAAGAAGAATTCATTAGAGATTTTCTACCTCTTCCGATCCTTCACAGAGGTATTTTGTTTGTTCTGCGCACAGGCTACCTCATCAAACAGTCTCCTCTGGAAGACTTAGATGTTTTGGGTTTGTGTCCTACTCACACAGATGAAGAAGAAGGCGCTCTTCACATCGTGTTGAGGAGATTCTTTAACCGAGATGCTAGTTTCTGGAGGAGTGCCACCTACGATGCGATTATCCAGGAAGAATTGGAAACCAAGGCCCACCACAAACTTTTATCAGAGCAGCGGTCGATTAAAAGTAAACGTGCGGCTGAGGCTCGTTGGAAAGAAAATGGTGCTCCAAGCAATGCTCCGAGCATAAAAAACGATGCTACAAGCAATGCTCCAAGCATAAATAACGATGCCACAAGCAATGCTCCGGGCATAAAAAGCGATGCCACAAGCAATGGC
>ERZ860009.181-NODE-181-length-36127-cov-16.935851_pt1 | contig 36127 bp, 47 predicted proteins | sample MGYA00510114_ERZ860009 | MGnify/ENA primary metagenome ERZ860009 (study PRJEB30046, sample SAMN00715177) | human gut metagenome | study: EMG produced TPA metagenomics assembly of the A metagenome-wide association study of gut microbiota in type 2... | reverse complement strand
ACATGAAAGGAGCCGGAATAGATAAGATACGCCATCTGTTCAGGAACTACGAACGCGAGCATATATATAACTACGAAGAACATGTATCATTCGCAGAGGAATTGGAAGCTTACGGAAAGCTGCCTAAAACGTTTATGGCTGTCGATCCGGTAAGTAAGAAACCCTGGATATGGGATGATGTCACCCGGATGCGCACGCTCAATACCAAGCAATCGCAAAAAAAGAGACAGAATCACATCTGTCCCCTTCAGCTCGATATCGTTGAAAGACTGATTGAACGGTACTCAAACAAGGGTGAGCTGGTGTTTGACCCCTTCGGAGGTATCGGCACTGTGCCTTATTGTGCCATCAGACTAGGACGTAGGGGATTGTCTACTGAACTGAATTATGACTATTGGAAAGACAGTCTTTCATATCTGTATGAGGCGGAGATGGAAGTTAGCGCACCCACATTGTTTGATTTGATGGACAGTGCCGTATGAAACAACCAGAAAATAACGGCTTATTTGAGGTAGCCGGAGGGAAAAAGCAAAAGGAACGTGGATTCAACTGTATGCAACTTATCATATTCCTGACCGAAGACGACGTAACGGAATGGGACGATTGGCACGGAGCGCATGAACAGGCAAAAGCTGGGCATTGCACATACAAGGGTAAATGCCATATCTATGCAAGATCCATCGAAAAGGTAAAAAAGAAATCTATTCAACCGACACTATTTTAAAGAGAAAAAGCAGACTTACTAGTCTGCTTATATAATAGATTTTATGAATATTCCGATGGGGGGATTCGAACCCCCGTCTTCTCTGTGGAGATGTTTTATCCTCTAAACTACAAAGGGCAGACACTCTGTTTCAAGATCCACAGCTCCTTACTAAAGAGGGATACGGGCAGAACCCATAGTTAATTCAGGCGTTTTGATACCCCTACATGAACTAACGGGTGCAAATATACATATTTTTAATTATATAACAAAAAAAATGAAAGCAATAACCATAAAACAACCGTGGGCATCCCTGATAGTCCACGGTATCAAAGATATCGAAAACCGAACTTGGCCCTGCCCTGATAAATATATTGGGCAGAGGGTACTGATTCATGCAAGCTTAAAGCCTGACAGAGAACCTTACATGATATTCAATGATGTTCAAGCTGATGCGATAGATAATTGTATTATGGATGTGTGTGGGTATTATAAACAGACTGGCTCCATCATTGGCAGTGTGGAGATTGTAGACTGCGTAGTAAATCATCTTTCTATCTGGGCAGATAAAACAGAAAATTACAGTACTGGCATGAAACCCAAACTTCATGAAGCCATTACCGGAAAGAAGGTGATTTATAACTGGGTACTAGCTAACCCTATTCTCTACGAAAATCCAATTAAGGACGTGAAAGGCAAATTATCCTTTTGGGATTATCCCAGTATCAAAGAGGTAAAGATAGAATGTCCGGAATGTGGCAGTATAGAAATAGCTGTTGAGGACTATACAACGGCACCATTCCCAACTTATTTGCATAGGTGTAATAAGTGTGAACATGTGATTATAGAAAGTGAGTGGAAGGAGGTAAAACTATGAGAGATTTTTATGAACTGATAAACCAATATCCATGGACTACTATTTTTCTTGCTATTTTCATTTATGAAGTGATTAAATGTGTGATGTCTAATTTGAAAAAGAAATAGCCATGAGCAAACTATACAAAGTAACTATTTTCGGGGAATCATTCCTAATCGGGTGGTTCCCTTTCTCTTCACGCTGGTATAACAAGCTAAAGATAATCAAATGATAGTACGTCATTTTATAAGAGTTCCGGTTGGAAGTACTGTCTATTGCGACAATCAGCCGGTTAAAATACTAGAGAAAGGATATGCCCTTGCTCTATGTGATGTTAATGGGAAACGGGTATATATCACTTGCTATGATTTGGAAAAGAAACCATTCGTCAGCACGAATGGGGAAGAATGAAAAAGAGCCAACCCACGCACGACCATGAATCAGCTCTTCCTTACACGATTATGATGCAAATATACTATTTACTTTTAAAATAATCGTGTTATGGAACTGGATTTTAACAAAATAATTCGCCTTAAAAAGATTAGAATTGAGAAATCAGAACTTTCAGAAGAAGAAAATACCTTAGCTTCACCGATTTTGAGAGATAAAAGCCTTATTAGGGATATCTATAAAATCTTCGTTGAGTTGCTGAATGAGAGAGGATGTCCGCCGAATATTGATAGTGTTACCCAGCGGAAGAAGTTCATCTTCATTATCCTGTACCTGTTTTCTCCAAGTTCGCTTGCTGGTGGAAAAATGACAGCAGGGTTACGCGAAGAGATGTCAAGGGTACTTGGGATTCAGTCCAAGAGTACAATTTCCGACAACTGCGCTGATGTCGTGTTTCTCTATCAGAATTATGGGGATTTCAGCGGGGATATAGAGTATCTTTATACCGAAATCGTAAATCGGTTAAGAATCAAAGGGCTAATCAATTAATGAGCCGGAGTTTAGTGCTCCGGCTTTTGTTATGTGTACACGGTGTTAAAAGTAACAAATATGTTATTTCTTTCTTCATCTTTGCTTGTTTTATTGTAACAAATATGTTACTTTTGTAGTGTCAATTAAAAATGTTCTTTGATTTTATGAAGTATTCAGAGTTTTACAAATTGATTGAATCAGCTGGCTGGACAATCAAAAAGGGAAAGAAACATTATAAATATGTTCATCCTGACTTTGACTACTTTATTCCTGTTGGCAGACATCAGTCTCAAGAGATACCCAATGGTACTCTTGACAGTATGTTGAAAAAGGCAGGGTTAAAGAAGTGAAAGGACTGCACCCACTTCGGTGGGTGCTTTAATTGACGAATTTAAAATACACGATTATGAAGAAGATTAAGGCAATTATTGAAAAGGCGAATGATGGGGGTATTTCCGTATATTCGGAGGATGTGAACGGAGCGTACGGTTTTGGGCTTACAGAGCAGGAAGCGAAAGATGATTTTATGTCCGTACTTGAAGAGCAGGCTGAATATTATAAAGAAAAACATGGAGACTTTCCTGTGTGGTATAAGTCTGGGTATTCTGTTGATTACATATATGATTTAAGCGGATTCTTCGAGGCATTTCCTTTCATAAATGCCAGTAAGTTTGCAAAGGAAATTGGCATGAATGAATCTGTCATGCGGAAATATAAGGGAAAGATTGTAACAGCTTCCGATAAACAAAGAGCTCTTATACAAGAGAGATATAATAATCTTCTCAGAAGAATGGAAGCTGTCAGATTCTGATATTCTAGCCGTGAGGCTCTGATATAAAATCAAGAACTAATTGACAACAGAAGGCGCATCGTTTTGGGTGCGCCTTTGTTTATCGTTATTTTATTTTATGTGAAAATGTAAATGCCGGTTTCATTTCAGACTTGTTGGCTTTATCTATTTGCTTGTTAATATCCTTTACGCAAGAATTATATTGTTCTTCATGTGCGCTTGGATTGTATGGACTTGCTTCTGCTTGATATTCTAAAGTATCATATTTTGCAGTTACGATAAGTTTCTTTCCCATGATTTTATTCTCCTTTCTTTATGATTGGTTTCTTTTTTCGCTCTAACTCCCCCTTCCTAATTATGCAAATAGCATTCTCGTAAGGTTCTTCTGTTTTCTGCCAATAGTTCAGAAGGGACTGGCGAGCTATTCCAAGTTCTTGACTTGTATAGTTATCATACATAGCTGATGGCGAACCGAAATACCTATGCGATCCGGTAGCCTTAATTTCTAAGTGTATTACTCCTTTTGCTTCCATGATGCAAAAATACTTATTTATTAGTATGTATTATAAGTAATACTCTAAATTATGATTTGTTAACGCATGAATAGTATTTTGTATTATAAATAATACTATCTTTGCATCATCAGAAACGAAGTAATAACAATTAAAAGATATACGATCATGAAAGCAACAGACCTTTTTAATTATAGAAAAGAAGATTTTGAGACTATTGAATCATTCTCAAAGAGAGTATATGAGACAGCAAAGAGATATAGAAGTTCTTTGCACTTTACACCGCAAGAAAGCGATCATGTACTAACTATACTCGCAAAATATTATAATGAAAGCGCGTCTGATATTCTTTCTGCTATAAGAGATATTGAATTTAGATGTGCTTCAAGAAAGTATAGAATACAATGGGTGAAGTGTTTGAGCGAGCATTATTTGGTGATAGATAAAAGATAAGTTTAACCAGCAGGGCGAAAGCCCTGCGCAATATAGAAGATTATGAAACGGTATTATTTAGAGCTTAACGGTGTATTTGTGAAAGATTCTAATTCTCTTAAAATCATAACAAGACATTATGAAAATTACCGTAAAAAGTATAAAGACGGTTTAATAGGTGTCTATGACAAACAAACAGGTGAATATATATTTTGATTATTTTAAGTCCTAATCCGGTAGCTTTCGGGCACCACAATATACACGATTATGAAAGCGGATTTAGTTTTAGTTATCAGCCCTGAAGCCCCACTGATGAAGCAACTGGGCAAGGTATTGGGTAAGATGGTAACCCCTTATGACTTCTCTACTATAGAGAGGGGTGAAAAGTACATCACCATACAGCATGATGAAACTGGGCTTGTAGTGGCTTATACGAGTGAAGAAAGATTGAATGTGAAACGATAAATATAGATTGACATGGTAACACTGAAAGAAATTATTGAATTGATAGAGAGTTTACCTAATTCAGAATACCACATATACACAGACGAAAGAGGTGTGACAGTGACTTCTGAATGGCTTGTTGGCAACTTTGCGGGTATGGGATTTGTGGCAGCTACGAAAGAGGATGCAGCACAACGGTTGATTGACTATCTTGACAGACATATTAAGCATGATTCAATAGTGGGTGATATTGTTTGTAAAAGTGGCTATCCTGACTTAAAGAGAGTGAAAGAATATTGCAATAACACTTTTATAGATTAGCTTATGAACTCAATAAACAAAAACGGTTGCAGCGTATGTCAACCCGGTAAAGAGAATTACACTACCTACAACACCAGGTTGAGAGGTAAAAGAGTGAGAATGTACCAGTACGATTACCGTACTGAAAGTGGTGAACTCTTTGCTTGTTGTGCGCCTACCTTAGAGGCGTGTAGAGAAAGACGGGATAAATGGCTTAGTTCACGACAATAAGCCAATTGTCGTGTATAACGATTGAAGATATTTCGTTATCTTTGGTTGTGGTAGTACCTTTGGGGTACTATCTTTTATGTATAAATTTTATAACGATATAGTGATATGAAGATTAATTATAATGGTCAAGAGATAGAAGCGTATTCGCTCATAATGACAAAAGAAAACGCTTTAGATATTTTGAATGGTAAAAAGAGCATAGAAACACGTATGCTTAGCGCCAAATATGAGAAGATGTTCACGGACTTTGCGCAAGTTGACGAAAACGAGAAATTTAGAAAAGCTGGACGCGAGCAAGAATGTCAACCTATTTTAAGGACTGATATAGAAGCTATTCATTTTTATAGTACTGGTGCACCATGGACACTTGATGTCGCCATTGATGAAATTGGTATAGGCGAAATAACAGAAGAAGGAATAAAGTTCATGCACGATGAATTTGATTTTCATGATTTCGATGAACAGCTAGAAGATTTCAAGAAAAATCCGCCCGAAGAAGTGCCATTGTTCTATTATTTACATATCTGTGAGATTATTCATCATGATGGATTGAAATAATATAAGCCACTTCGGTGGCTTTACTTATTGGTAAAAAGATTGTTTAATTTAAAATTTAAGATTATGGGAGAAACTTACGCAACTGATGCGAGCGGTAATAAATATCGCACTCGAAAAGACTATGAAGCTGGTCGTTTTCAATCTATGGGTAGAAATGCAGCCCAAAGAGCGAGAATTAATCGTAAGGTAGGTGGTAGGATTGCTTGATGATGAAAAAGGCAATAGATATAATAAAAACTATCGCCGAAAGGACTGACAGGGTTATATTGTTTCACTCGGCATCGGGTAAAGACAGTATAGCCCTTTTAGACCTTATTTCACCATACTTTAAAGAAATTGTATGCGTTTATATGTACGTTGTTAAAGACTTATCTCATATTAACCGTTATATAAACTATGCTTGTAATAAATATCCAAATGTTAAGTATGTGCAGATTCCTCATTTTGCAGTTTATTCCTATAGACGCATTGGGTATATGGGATGCGAGAAAAATGAGAAACAGAAACTTTACAGCATGGCTCAGCTTACAGATATAGTAAGGGAGAAATACAATATTGAGTGGGCTTTCTTCGGCTTTAAGCAATCCGATTCAATGAACAGGCGTTTGATGCTACGTACATACGACATGAACGGAATTAATGAAGCGCAAAAGAAGTGTTATCCATTGTCTGAATACAAAAATAAAGACGTCATGGATTATATTAGCAGGGCTGGTTTAATCAAACCGGAATCATACGATTCCAAGCATCAATCATCCGGAACGGACATAACGGATATTAACTACCTTCTTTTTCTTCGTAATAGATTTCCGGGTGATTTGCAGAAAGTTATAAATGAATACCCTTTGGTGGAACGAAAACTATTTGAATATGATTATGAAAGAACTAAAGCAAAGTGAGACAAGAATTATAAAGCGCTCCAAAATAAATCTGAATCCGATTAATCCTAAAAGGCATTCTGATGAGAGGGTAAAACTGCAAAAGAAGAACTTGCAAAAAGTGGGTTTCCTCGGCGGTATCGTATGGAATGAGAAATCGGGAAATCTTATAGACGGGCATCGCAGGATAAAAGCAATGGATTTGCATTATAAATACGATGGTACTTCCAGCACGGATTACAATGTTAAGGTTGAGGTCGTAAATCTGGATGATAAGGCTGAGAAGGAACAGCTTACATACATGGCCGTGGGAAATACTAAACCAGATATTGATTTGATAGCTGATTACATTAATGATATTGATTACTCCGATGTCGGTTTGAGTGAAGCTGAACTTAATGATATTCTATCCATAAGTGGTATTGATGATATTAGATTGTCTGATTCTTTAGATAATTTGCTATCTTCCCCGGTGAAAGAATCAAAGCGTCTTGATAGAACAGATGAAGAAAAGAAAGCTCACATGAAAGAGGTTAAGCAACAGGTTAAGGCAGTGGCTAAGGAACGCCAACTCAATGAAGAAGCTTACATAATGCTTTCGTTCTCCTCCTACGAAGCTAAGGCTGATTTTTGTGACCTGCTTGGTATAAGTACAGATGATAAGTTCGCTAAAGGGGAAGGTGTTTTAAAACTGATTGAATAAGTATGGCAAAGCCGAAGTTTGATTTTGATGATGAACAGAACCTAATCCGTATTGAGGGTTGGGCACGTGATGGTTTGGACGATAAGCAAATCGCAGCAAACATCGGCTACAGTGAAGCGCATTTCTCTGTGTTGAAAGGTAAATTGCCTAAATTATCTAAAGCATTAAAAAATGGGCGTGCGCCCATTGATTTTGCCATTGAAAGCAAGATTTATCGTAAGGCTATGGGGATGAAGGTAAAAGTTCAACAGGCTATTAAGGTGAAAGATGTGTTTTTCGATGAAGAAGGTCGCAGATGCGAGAAAGAACGGGTAGAGATTGTGGAATTAGACCAAGAAGTACCACCTGATACAACAGCTGGTATTTTCTGGCTCAAAAACCGTAAGCCCGAACAATGGAATAGACCGGCTCCAAGAGCTGAAGATGATGCAGATATTCCTGCTGACATCGACCACGGCATCACTATTGATTCATGGATTAAAGACAAGCTGAAATGATAGTACCCCAGCCCATATATCACCCTCTCTACACCGATACGGAGAAATTCATTATCCTTATCACCGGTGGGCGTGGTAGCGGAAAGTCTTTCAATGCTTCTACCTTTATTGAGCGGTTGACTTTTGAAATGACTCCCGTAGAGAAAATAGTTCATCAGATTCTTTACACCCGTTACACGATGGTTTCTGCCGGTATGTCTATCATCCCCGAAATGATGGAGAAGATAGATTTGGACGGTACCACGAAATATTTCAAGACCACAAAGACGGACATAGTCAATAAGATGACTAAGAGCTGTATCATGTTTCGGGGTATCAAGACTTCTTCCGGAAACCAGACAGCAAAACTGAAATCCATTCAAGGCATTACGACTTTTGTCTGCGATGAAGCGGAAGAGTGGACAAGCGAAGATGAGTTCGACAAGATAATGCTCTCCATTCGCAAGAAGGGTATTCAGAACCGGATTATCATTATAATGAACCCATGTGATTCCAATCACTTCATCTACAAGAAATACATTGAGAAAACTCACAAGCTGGTAGAGATTGACGGTGTGCAGGTTCAGATTTCCACTCATCCGAATGTGCTCCATATCCATACTACGTATTTTGATAACTTGGATAACCTTTCTCCTGAGTTCCTGAAAGAGGTGGAAGATATGAAGGTGAGTAATCCTGAAAAGTATGCTCATGTGGTTATCGGCCGGTGGGCTGACGTTGCAGAAGGTGCTGTGTTCAAGAAGTGGGGAATTGTTGACGAGTTCCCGGCTTGGGCAAAGAAAATTGCTTTCGGGCAAGACTTCGGTTATACGCATGACCCGTCTGCTTCCATTCGTTGTGGTATCGTTGATAACGCCCTTTACTTGGATGAAGTGGATTACCGTACTGGATTGCTTTCTTCTGACATCATCAAGACTCTTCGCCCGTGGGGATTGAAAGTCATTGCTGACAGCGCAGACCCACGTTTGATTCAAGAGATACACAACGGAGGAATCAAGATATATGCCGTAGAGAAAGGTGCAGGCTCTATCAATGCCGGAATTGACAAAATGAAAGATATGGAGATTTATATAACCAAAAGCTCGTACAACTTGCAAAGCGAGTTCAGAAAGTATGTTTGGGCAAAGGATAAGGACGGGAACTATATCAACGAACCGGAAGACCATGACAATCACGGAATAGATGCTGTACGTTACTATGTATTGGGTGAGCTTCTTGGTAAGATTCAGAAGCCGAAAGATTTAACAGGAATATTCACACATTAAAAATATAAGCTATGCCATTGAATTTAGAAGAAATATTAGCATTGCCTGACATCGGGCAGAAGATAAACTACCTGAAGAAAGGTAGGAAGACTGAACTTCCCGACCGTTGCAAACTTTGGGATGATTGGAATCCGGAACGACATGAAATCATGGTTGACAAAAAGAAATATCCGGACAGAAAGGTTCTTGAAAAAGAAGCTGAGAAACACTTCGATGAAAAAACTGGTAAGACTTATGAAATCGAAGCAAAGTATAAGACTGAACCGGTGAACCGTATTTCCATTCCATTGGAACAAGATATAGTGAATATTCAAACTGCTTTCACGGTCGGCACAGAACCGTCTATGGATTGCATTCCGACTGATGATGATGAAAAGAAGCTGCTGGATGCGGTAAAGGCTGTATTTAAATCCAACAAAATCAAATACCAAAACAAGAAGATTGTCCGTGCCTGGCTCTCCGAACAAGAAGCGGCAGAATATTGGTATGTTACCGATGATGATTCGTTTTGGGCAAAGTTTTGGAAGAAAATAAAGACTTCTTTCGGTGGCAAGGTCAAGCCCACCAAGAAACTGAAAAGCGTGTTATGGTCTCCATTCAGAGGTGATAAGCTATACCCGTTCTTTAACGACGAAGGTAAAATGATTGCTTTCTCACGTGAGTATAAAAAGAAGCTCATGGATGATTCGGAGGTCACCTGCTTTATGACTATCACGGACAAAATGGTTTATCAATGGGATTTGTCTAAAGGGTATGAAGAAAGAACGCCTTTTGCTCATGGATTCCCAAAACTACCGGTTCTCTATGCTTATCGTCCTGAATCTTATTGCAAGAAGATAAAGACATTCCGTGTCCGGCTGGAAAAACTGTTATCTAATTATGCTGATTGTATAGACTACCATTTCTTCCCACTGCTGAAGCTAATTGGAGATGTAGAGGGTTTCATGGGTAAGGTTAAGGATAGAATGGTCAAACTTACAGGTGAAGGTGCGGATGCCCAGTATCTGACGTGGAACCAAGTTCCGGATACGGTACGTTTTGAAGCAGAAACACTCACTAATATGGCTTATGATATGTCAAACACTCCAAGAATATCCTTTGAGACGTTGAAGGGGGTAGGCAAAGCATCAGGAACCGCTTTCCGCTTTATGTTCATGGGTGCACATATGGCGGTAGAAAATCACGGTGAGGTTATCGGTGAGTTCTTGCAGCGGAGAGTAAATTTCATTGTTTCCGCTTTAGGCTCTATCAATCCAACCGAGTTTAACAAGGCATCGCAGACCATTGACATAGAAACAGAACTGGTTCCATATATGATTGATGATTTGAATGATAAGGTGACTACTGCCGTTTCCGCTGTCAGTGGTGGAATTTGGTCAACACGTGAAGGTATCATGTTTGCCGGAAATGCTGACCGCATCGAAAGCGAATTGAAAGAAATTAAAGAGGAGAGAAAAATGAAAGAATCTGAAAAAGACAAAGGGGGCTGATTAGTCCCCTTCTTTAAACTTCCAGATATATCCGTAGGCTTGGTGGTAAATACCTCTACAACATTTAAGGATAAAGCTATTGCACCCATTAAAAGCTCTTGCAATTTCTTTTGAACCATGCCATTCTTTAATAAATTTACCATCAAGGGTATATTGTAATATTGTTCTTGATCGTTTATTATCTATACCTTTGGGCTGTGGCGTACCTTTTTTACTTTCACTAATTTTCTTTCGTGTTAAAGGATTATTCATATTGCCTGTTTTGGTAACCCAATGCAAATTTACAGCTCTATTATCGTCTTTAATAGCGTTTATGTGGTCAATGTCCGGCTTATTACTTGGGTTGGGAATAAAAGCTAATGCTACTAATCGATGAATGGCTTTTCGCTTATATTTTTTGTTCTTATATAAACAAACGTATGTATAACTATGTATTTTTAATGGTTTTAAGATATGTTCTTTCATCAACCAATCTACCGAACCGTTAAAGCAATATTTAGGTAATGCCTTTACTCTACCTAAATTTGATACTTGGTATAATCCTTCGTACCCTTCAATGTCTTTCCAAATTTCGTCCATATTCTTTTTTGCTTTAAAGTTAATAAATAAAAGGCAGTCTTTATGTCGTGCGAAGACTGCCTTTGAGTAATCGTGTATGGTTAGTTTTTAAATATCAGCTTATACAAACCCGAAGTCGGTGACGAGAACATTGGTGCACGTCCGGCTATTACCATCCGTTTGCGTTCTTCTGGAAATACGTCTTTCAGCTTCTCAATATTGCTTTTCAAACGGTCTTCTGTAAAAATACAACCGCTTGCCTCTTCAAGCATGAAGTCGTTAATCACTTTTATTAATCCCTGTACATAAAGGTTATTCATGTCAATTACTAATTCTTCTGTTTTCATATTCGTTATATTTATGTGTTTATACTTAATTTCGTTTACCACTGTTATTATGAGATTTTAACAAGGTTGCATTTCTTGAAACAACGCCATTCTTCTTTTTCAGTGTCAAAGTACACCTGGCAATTATCAGCCGTTTTCTTTGTACCTTTTGTTTCGGGTACTCTGTTTTCCAAGAGAGTGCCAAAGGCTTGACGTAGCGTACCGTCTGTCTTTTTGAAGTAAAACTCTACTATCTTCACTTTCAAAGCCGCTTTCAGTTTTAAATTAGCCCATGCGCATTTCAATGCCTCACTCATTGAATAACCGTTCTTGCGAACGAACGACCATGCCATTTGCATAACCTCTTTCATCTGACTTCTAAATTTTGTGCTCATACTCTTATATAATATATTCTATTTTTATATGCGCAAATATAGATTATATTATATAATTAGCAATAATATCACTGTTAATAAAATGTAATATGATATATTTTTATAGATTGAAATTAGATTATAATATATAATGTGTATATTTGTATCTGAAATCAAACTTATAATATATTATATATGGATTTACGAGTGAAGGAAGTATGTAAAGAGAAAGGAGTAACTCTTGCAGAAGTAGCATCTAAAATAGGTGTGGCTCAAGCAAGCCTTTCTAAAATGTTGGGAGGTAACCCTACTATTGGTACATTGGAAAAGATTGCCGATGCTTTGGGTGTTCCGGTAACTGAACTATTTGAGAAGTCAAACACCGGAGATATAGTAGGCTTCGTGAAGATAGGAGATACCGTGCATGAGGTAAAGTCTGCGGAAGATGTTAAGGATTTAGCTGAAAGGTTATGATTATGGAGACAACTACAAAATACGACACTATTATCAATTTCTTTTTAGATAATTGGATTATAGCTACCATTGTTGTAGCAGCTGTAGTAATAGGGTTTATTCCTTCATTAAGAGATGGAATAAAACAGATTTATGACTTAATAAAGGAAGCCTTCAAAAAAGAAGAATTTGTAATTAAATATAAAGATGAGACAATAACTTTTGAAATAATGCTTCGAAGCCAACATTTTGATATTGTTAAAATCCATGCAATAACACATGTTTTGGGAGTACATTCTGAAAGAGAATGGATAAATAAATACTATCCTGATTATAGTTGGGGCATGCAAAAGCTGAGAAATATAACATTGGACGGGAATAAATCAATACCTTTTGATATAATATGTATATCGAAAGGGAATAACCATAAGGAGATTTATTTTGACCTAAGTGATTTTTTTAACGAATCAGGATGTACTTCTTCTGATATAAATAAGTTTGCAGAGGGGAAAATTAAAGAGATATATAATAGGAAAAATTAATACATGTAGAAGAGGAACTTGCAGAAATCAAAGAGGAACAAGCAGCAAAGAATGAGCAAATCGGAGATAAGGGAAAGAAAAACGCCTCTTAGTTAGAAAAATTACGGGACTTATAGTTTTAGTATAAGAAAAATAGTTAGCGGTGGCTTCAAAGAGTTGCCGCTATTTTTTTGCTCTTTTAAATTATAAATATTAGAATATAATTTTGAATTATAGAATTATATATGTATTTTTGCCACATGATAATTGAGTAACCAATGAGAATATTTACCGAACAAGCATTAAAAGAATATGCAGAGAACCATCCCGATTCAAAGGTCGCTTTGCAAGAATGGACTACCATTGTGAAAAGAAGCAAGTGGACCTGTTTTGCCGATATTAAGAAAACGTTTAATAGCGTTGATAATGTAGGTAATCAACACTATGTTTTCAATATCAAAGGCAACAACTATCGTTTGGTAGTAGTGATTAAATTCACTATTCAGTTTGTGTATATTCGCTTTATTGGTACTCATAAAGAATATGATAGAATAGATTGCGCTAATATTTAGGATTATGACAAAGATAGAAAATCAAGCCCAATATGAATGGGCGGTGAAAAGAGTAGAGGAACTTCTTCCATTAGTGAAAGATGATACTCCTTTGAATGACCCAAATAGCATAGAATTGGAGCTTCTTTCTAATTTGGTTGCTGATTATTCCGAAGAACATTTTGCATTGGGAGAACCAACACTTGTGGATGTTCTTAAACTTCGTATGTACGAAATGGGGCTTAATCAAAAATCACTTGCAAAGTTGGTTGGTGTCAGCCCATCACGGCTAAGTGATTATATATCCGGTAAATGTGAACCTACTTTAAAAGTTGCTCGTGAGATAAGCCGGAAGCTAAATATTGATGCTAATATAGTGTTAGGTGTATAAGTATAAGTTTTTGATGTGATATATTTTAGGCGTGATTCATTCGGTTTCACGCCTAAAATAACTTACCTCCAAACAAGCTTCTTAAGCTAAAATCTATATCCGTAATTCTTTTTATTTCAATTAAATCTCTATATACAAATCCGCCAACATTTATTTTTTCACATTGCATTTTTAAATAAATTTCACGAGATAGTTCAGCTCTTGGGGTAACTTCTAAAAAGAACCATTGTCCATACAATATTAATGTATAAAATCCATAAGTTTCTATATCATTAAATTGTGAATCGGAAAAGGAAAACTTAGGAGATGAAAATTTTTCTTCTATTAAGTAAACTCCATTATTGACTAAATAATACAAAGGAATATCTCCAATATTATAACGTGCAAATCTCCTAATTTGATTAAATCGATTGTCTAATCCATTACCTGTTATTTTATGATATTCTTGAAGGAACATTTCATATATTCCTCTCTTGAATTGTCTTGCAAATGTTGTTAGAAATCTATCATTAAACTTAAAATGTGATTTGAGAACTATTTTTCTTTTTGACTTCCAATATTCGAAATATATTGACTTTAATCTTTCTGAATTATCTTTTCTGTTAAGCAAGGCTTTTGGTAGTCCAAATATTTCTTTAACACAAACTTCTATACAAAGTTTAGGAAACACAAAGTCGTCAGGTTGACCGAAATAGTGATTGCATTCATCGCAAATATCAACACCAATATTTATGCTACCTAAACTTTTTGGCATAGTATGTGGCTTCTCTTTAAATGTCGTTTGAGTTACATCTTTACCACAAAAAATACAAGTTCCTTTATTTATATAGTCCATACTGTTACTTTATTTTACAGCAAAAATAGAATTTTAAATTGATTTCTTCACAACCTTTTCTTAGTGAATGCTATACAACCTAATTATTTCCCCTTTAATTGTTTCCTCCTTACTTTTATACCGTATTCACGACAATCAATCCATTGTCGTGAATGGGACGCTTAAATATTTACTAATCATCTGCATTGGTGGTATTTTTACTTCCGTAAATTGAATTTCAAATTTAATAATTCATACGGTATGATAAGCTTAGAACAAATCTTGGCAGGACTGCAACAGAAATTCGCTGGGGTGGACACTGCTATCTTAACCCGAATCGCTACTAAAAAGGCAGAGGGTGTAACGGACGAGACAAAGGTAAACTCTATTATTGAGGGTATCAGCTTTTCGGACGTGCTTAATTCCTATGGTGATTTCCGTGCCGGGGATGCTTCAAAAACGGCAGTGACTAACTACGAGAAGAGGCATAACCTTAAAGACGGTAAGCCAATCGAGACTACCACAACCACCAAAACGGAAGAGAATAAAGACGATGTGCCTGCATGGGCGCAAGCTTTAATTGACTCCAACAAGAACCTTTCTGATAAGCTAACACAGTTTGAAACGGAAAAGGCTCAAGCAACACGTAGCCAGCAGATTTTGGCAAAGGCAAAGGAGTATGGTATTCCCGAAAACTACGCCAAACGATGCGCCATTAAGGACGATGAGGACTTGGACGCATACTTCAAGGACTTGAAGCAGGAGTTTGCGAATGACGGCTTTAAGGGTGTAGTTCCTCCAGATACAGCAAAAAAAGAACTGGAGAATGAGACTCAGGCGTTTGCGAAAATGATTGCAGACGACACTAAAGAAATTGTAGAACAACAAAAACAGTGATTTTATGGCAGCAGGATTTAAGTATAATCTTGAACCGGAAGTTGAGCAGGAAGAACGCTACGACGTAGAAACCGGACGCAGACGCAGAGGTCCGTATAAGTTGGACACAACCAACCTCGTTGTCGGCTCGTACTTGCCCTCATTCACACCGATTGCAGCTGACTTGGTGAAGAAAACATCCCAAGTGGCTATCCGTGTGGAAGTATATGAGAAGTTTACGACAGGCTCCAATACCACATTGAAAATCAAGAAACGTTCTTTGGCTTACAAAGGTATGCACTTGGGTAACGGTGCGCATGGAGCGACAATCAACGCTATTGACAAGGCTGACAAAGCTTTTGATAAGCTGACGTTAGCGGCAGACTTTGGAGAAAATCTAGAAGCTGGAACAGTTCTTTACGAAGCGACAGCCGCAGATGGTACAACACCCAAAGTTATCGCAAATTCAGCTCTGTATGAAAGGAAGCAGGTAGAGGATGGCATAGTATTGGTTTCCCTTTTGATGCGTGCGTTTGAAATCGAACCGACCAAGCTGGTAATGCCTTTCGCAGATATTGACAAGGCGAATATGCCGCACTTCCAGTTTAATGCTCAGGATGTCAAACAAGAAAAAGACACTGTATCAATTCCTAAGGCTTCTTCTAGTCAGGACGGTTTGATGAGTAAGGAAGATAAAGCCAAATTGGATGGGGTTGCAGCACAAGCTAACAAGTATACTTTAACAGCAGCTACGCCTTCTGCTCTTGGAGGTGTAAATCAGGCAGCCAAAGTGAATGATGCATCTGGTACGGTGTCGGTAGAAAACTTTAACGGATTATTGACAGCGTTGAAAAACGCAGGTATAATGGCAAAATAAAGAAAGGAGGACTAATATATGATGCTAACTATTCATACATTGTTTAATGACCCGAACATTGTAAATGCAGTGATTCAGCGTGTCCTCAAGACAAGAAAGGACACAATTTATTGGCAGCAGTATTTGGGCTTCCGTAGGACTACTACTCGTGTATTTAAAGACTACATCGGTCAGGTTACTGGCGTGATGGCTGGTTCCATCAACTCCCGTTATGGCGAAAAGCCTATCCGTGAACGCAGGAATATCGGTTCCGGATATGGTGAGATTGCCTATTTGGGTGACCGCTATCAAATCTCAATCGACCGTTTGTCTGACTTGCAGGACTTGATAGATAAGTATAATGCCGCCAAACCGGAAGACCAGAAAGCAGCCATGCGTGACATCGTGGACTTCATCTATGACGATTACCGTCAGGTATTGCTGGCACCGCACAAGCGTATGGACATTATCGTAGGCTCTCTGTTGATGACTGGAGCAGCAAGCGTGAAGAACAAGGACGACAATGCCGGAGGAATTGACTTATTGAACATCGACTTGCCGTTCAAGTTTATCAAGCCGGACACAGAGGATAAAAACTATTTCGTCACTTACTTGCAGCAGAAACTGAATGAGCTGAAATCTATTTACGGCACATTCCCCAAGATGATTATGAGCCGTGGCACATTCGTCAAGAACATCATCGGGTCAAGCGAGTTCGGTGATAAGTTCAAGATGCAGCTTACAGGTAATGAAATGTATATGTCTACCGGGATTATCACCTCGCAACTGGCTTCTACCATTTTTACAGGTATCGGACTTCCGGCTATTGAAATCAAGGAAGATTATGTGGTAGACCAAACAGGTAAGAATATCCCCATTTATGCAGATGGTCGTATTTCCCTGCTTCCGCAGGATAAAATCGGTTATATGCGCTTCCACACTCCTTATGAAGCTGTGGATGGTGTACCGGGACGTAATTACACTCAGGCAGATGGCGATATGCTGATTTCAGGTTACAAGGACGGCAATGGTCGCTATCTGGAATACACAGCCGAATGGATTCCGCAGATTGCGAACCCGAACCTGATTGTGAACTTCGATTTGAGTGAGATGAACGCATGACAGTAAACGATTATATATTACAGAAGTTTCAGACCTTCGGCGTTAACTTGTCGGAGGCTGACCTTTTCGATATATGTCTGAACGCAAAGATAAGCGGAGGGGGGGAGATGAACGAGGATTGCCAAACACGGGTGTCGGTGGCAATTGCGAAGTTCATCCCCTCTCTATTGCTTCGTGCCACTTCCATCAGCGAAAGCGGTTTTTCTATGTCTTGGAACATTCAAGGCATTAAGGATTACTATTCATTTCTGTGCAAGCGGTACGGTTTGAAAGACGAACTGGGTAACAAACCTAAAGTGACTTTCTTATGATATTCGCTCCACACATATTGCAGGTAAAAGTTATCACCCCAATGGATAAGGATGAGTTTGGCAGACCTATTCCCGGAACAGGTGGTGAAAGCTGGCAGGAGGTGTGCAAATGCCGTTGTGATGATAACACTACCAAAGAGTTTTCATCTGATAACGGCTCTGTGTATCGTCCGAATTATCATGTGGTATGCGAGAAGAGAATTACTGTCAAGGCTGGTGATGAAGTACGTTGCATGGATGGTGATAGCGTAAGAGGTCAAGGCGAAGTTTATACAGTGAAGAGTACAAACTACTTTAACTACTCGGAATTATGGATGTAGATTTCGATTTCTCAGATGTCGACTCCTTTTTCGATGAAGGAGAATGGGAGGTCGAAAAGAAGATGATTGATGTAGGCGATGAAGCCGTGAAGTACGCAGAGGAACATGGGGATTATCAAGACCATACACTCACTTTGAGAACGTCCAATGATTACGATGTCAATAAAGACGGTTTGACATTGAAAAACGAAGCGGAATACGCATCATTCGTAGAATCTAAAGGGTATGATGTTTTGAGTAGTGCTGCTTTATTTGCGGAGAAACGATTAAAAGAAGAATTTGAAAAATGAAAAAGTACATTGGAACAAAACAGATTGAAGCAGAACCTATGACATTGGGTGAAGCTTGCAGTAAAGGCTTGGTAAAAAGTGAAATAGAAGAGAATGAGTCTTATAAACTAGGATATCACACTCGTACTGAATATGGCTATGAAAGTTGGTCACCCAAAGAACTGTTTGAAGAATCATATCGAGAAGTCAAGAAAGAAACTCCTATCTGTTTCGGTGATGCTATCGAAGTGTTAAAACAAGGTGGGACTGTTCGTAGAAGTGGTTGGAACGGTAAAGGTTTGATGGTATTCAAACAAGTGCCAGCTCATATCGAAAGCGACATCATCCCTAAGATGCAATCGCTTCCCCAATCGGCAAAAGACCTTATTCTGAAAGGTAAGGGATTTATTGACTATACAAGCCAGTGTCTTATCTACAACGAGAATACCGGACGCGCTGATTCATGGGTTCCGTCTATCAGTGATGTATTTGCAGAAGATTGGGAGATTGTGGAATGATAGTAACTACCGACATAGGAAACATTCTCTATCGGGACTGCAAGGCTTTCGGAATAGATATAGTGCCTGATGGTGAAACGCTGACGGGTGAATTGAAGTCCGAAAGGATTGTCATCCACACGAAGAAACAACAGCCGGGAAAGTATTGGAAGAAATCTTTCGCAGAAGTGAATCTATGTGTACCCAATTTAAGCGAGAATGAAGCGAACACAATCCGGCTTAACGAACTCGAAAGAAAGGCTGGCAAGCTGCTTGATGATGTAGTAAGCACCTATGACGGTACAACCTATCGTTATTCTATCGAATCAATTGGCACGGAAGCGGATACAGCTTTGAAATGCCATTACGTGAATGTGAGAATTTTATTTGAAGTAATAAATGTAAAACTATAAGATTATGATTTCAGCAGTAGGAATAAAAAGAATCTTGTTTGCCGACATTGATAAGGTAACGGCAGACATTACCCCCGAAATCGCAAAGACTTTGATTCAAGCCGCTATCAAAGCGAAAGATGAGGTTTTGAATGTACACGGGGAAACGTGGCAGATTGAGGAAACGGAAGCCTCTGTCACCGGGTACAAGAACCAATTAACGGGAAAGAATTACCGTTACGATGATGTGCCGGGAGAAGTATCGCCCGCTTTCTCTATCGGACAATATGACTGGAAGACCAAGAAAGCGTTCATGGGTGGCGATGTTATTCAGGCAACATCTAAAGATGTAGGTTGGAAGCGTGCTTTGGATAAAGTTATTATCAACAAAGCATTGTTCTGTCTGACCGATGATGATGTCTGGTTCATCTTCCCAAAATGCCGTATTGTTTCCCGTGAAGCCAATACGGATAAGGCAATTGCAATCGCTGTAAAAGGCTTGGTGCAGGAACCGGGAATCGAAGGTGTTTCTTCTGAGTATAACTATGAAGAAGGGCAGATTAAAGCTTTGCAGGCATGAACTACAGTAACCATTGTACCTACTCCTTCCGATGCGACCGTAAAGCTGGACGGTGCAACGGTCAAGTCAAAGCAGGTGAATGCTGGGGCTACCGTTCACTATGAAGTGTCGAAAGTGGGGTACGTCACTCAGTCAGGAGATATTAAAACCACTCCTTCTGAAGTTGATACCACTCTTAAAAAAGAGATAACATTGGTAAAAGCACAAGAGTGATAACCGGGGGATGGATATATACCATTCCCCCTTTTAGTTTAAGAATATGAATCAAGCAGCAAAAACGGTTTCTGATGCTTTGTTAGGGCTGGATTTCATGAATGTGGAGATAGGAGGGATGGTTTATACCATTAAACCTCCTACAATTAAAATTATCTGTCGTGCCATTCATCATTTTTCCAATATCGGCATGACTGGAGATAATGTCATGGAAGCTATTAAAGAGCTTCCTGAAGCTACTGAAGATATGCTGAAAGGTATTTCATGCTTCATCTGCGGGAATGATAGTTTGGTCAAAGAATTGGAGAACGGCACTTTTGAAGAAGTCAAAGATGCCTTGGAAGTCTGTTTCTCTATGATGGATATTTCGGCTTTTCAGTGTGTCAGCTCGATGAGGAACGTGTCGATGCTGGCAGCAAAACCGAAACAGTAGGAAACACAACGTTCTTCGGGCAGATAGCCCATTTGATTGACACGTTGCATCTGAGTTATACAGAAGTGTTTGAGATTATCCCTTATCGGAATCTGCTGATGATGCAACGGGATAAATTACACGCAGTATATGGTGGTCAGAAGGTGAATAGAATCAGTGGTAAGGAATTGGCTAATCGTAGGAAAAAGAAATAGATATGGCGAAATTATATTTTAAGGTAGGTAGTGACTGGGAAGAAGTTGTAAGACTTCGTAATGAAATTGCAAAATTAAAGCAGGAGTTAATGAGCATGGATGGCACGCAGTCTCCTGCTGCTTTCAAGGCTTTGAATGCCCAACTTGCTGCATCCAACCAAAGATTGGATGAGTTGGTGACTAATGCAGCCAAAGCTGGAGCGGAAATGGAAACGGGATTCAAAAGGAAAATCTTCGATGCTTCCCAGGCCGTGAATGGATTCACAGAGAAGATTCTTGCTCAAAAAGCGGTAGTTAAGGATATTGAAGCGGATGTAAAACGACTTGGGGATGCTTATCGTATAGCATTGAAAAGGAATCCGTTATCAGCAAATAGCAAGTTAGAAGAATACAATGCTGCCCGCAAAGCTCTTGATGAAGAAAAGGCAGCTTTATTTGGATTAACCCAACAACAAGCCGAAGCGCGTCTTTCCGTAAAGAAACTACGTGATGAATACGCCCTTTACAAGGATGACGCAAAAGAGGTTGTAGAAACTAATAATGGTATTGCTATTTCTTGGAAGAAAGCCTTGGCGGTTATTGGTGGTACTGGAGTACTGAAAGCATTAGGTGCTGAAATGATTCGTGTACGTGGCGAGTTCCAGGCTGCTGACACTGCTATTGAAACTTTATTGGGAAACAAAGAGAAAGCCAATGCCCTCATGTCACAAGTTCGTGAGTTCGCTAAAATTTCTCCGCTTGAATTTTCTGATGTAACAGCAGCCACGCAGATGATGCTTGGTTTCAACATTGAAGCTGAGAAAGTTCCCCGTTATCTACAAGCTATTGGCGATGTTTCTATGGGGAACACACAAAAGTTTAATTCTATGACTTTGGCATTCTCTCAGATGTCCGCTGCCGGTAAACTTATGGGTCAAGACCTCAATCAGATGATTAATGCAGGATTTAATCCTCTGCAAATCATGTCTGAAAAGACCGGTAAGTCTATCGCTACCCTCAAAGATGAGATGTCTAAGGGGGCTATTTCCGCAGAAATGGTTCAGCAGGCATTTATAGATGCTACTTCCGCTGGTGGTCGATTCTATCAGATGTCCGAAAACGCTTCAAAAGAGATAAACGGTCAGTTGTCTATGATGCAGGATGCTTTGGATTCCGTGTTTAACGAATTGGGAACAAATTCGGAAAGTGTTATCATGGACGGTATTCAAATGACAACTTCGTTGATTCAGAATTATGAAACAGTAGGTAGGATCTTGGCTGGATTAGTGGTTACTTATGGTACATACCGGACCGCAGTGATGCTTGTTACTGCTGCCGAAAGTAAACATACTCTTGTGGAGATTGGACTTACCAATGCCCGTTTATTGGCACGAAAAGCGCAGTTAGCTTTAAACGCTGCAATGCTTACCAATCCTTATGTAGCTTTAACTGTCGTTATCGGTGGGCTTGCTACTACAATGTGGGCAATGTCTGATAGTACAACTGCTGCCGCCCGTGCTCAAAAAGAATATAACGGCATTAAAGATGCAGCATTTAAAAAAGAACAGGAACACAAGCTGAAAATCGAAGAATTATTGACGGCTGCTCGTGATGAGAGTTTGGCTACTCTTACTCGGCAAAAATCATTAGAAGAACTTCGTAAAGAATATCCTAAAATTTTCGAACAATACGATATTGAAAAGCTAAAGTTGGAGGATATCTTAAAGTTGAAGCAAAAAATAAACGAAGAAGATTCAAGGCGTTCTGTTCAAGGCAGGAGAGATGATTATAATGCTCTAAAACAAACGATTACTAACCAACGGAGATATTTGCAGCTATTTGATAATCCTGATTTACGGAAGAATATGTCTGATTCCGATAAAGAAATATGGAAAATGTTTTCTGGTAATCAGTCATACGTACAGGTGCGTGAGCAAATGGAGAAAAACTCTGAACTTTTAAAAAAGTATCAGAAAGACATGTTCGATGATAATATTTCCGCTTACAAATCCAATCTTAAAAACTATTCTAAGGAGAAGCTTGAAACGGAATTGAAACTTGCTCAATCGTCTGCATCCAAACGCAATGGTTTTGTTGTAAACGGGATGATGGTTAAAGGGGGAGATTTAGAAAGTGTTATTTCTTCAATTAATGGAGCGTTGGCTAAAAAGAAATCCCCTACTACCTACAAGCAGGATTATGAGAAAGCGAAGAAAGACTGGGATGATGCTAAGAAGAAACTTTCTGAAATAGAAAAGAATAAATCCAAGTTTACTTCAAAGCTGTATGAAGAAGCTAAGAAACGAGTAGAAACAACTGAAAAAGCCTATAAAAATTTGGGCGGTATTACTGGTAGTTCTTTGACCAAGCAGGAAAAAGCTGCTGAAAAGCAAAAAAAAGAACAAAAAAAGATAGCCGAACAACTTCTTTCACTTCACCGTCAGAACCAACAGGATGAAATCAACCTGATGAGAGAAGGCACGGAAAAGAAGTTGAAACAGATTGACCTTGATTATCAGAAACAGATTGATGCGATAAGAAAACAGGAGGAAGAATGGAGCAAAGCCGGTAACGGTAAGCTGACCGACAAGCAGGCACAGAAAATTTCAGAAGCTTATACCAATGCCGAAAGTATGAGAGATAAAGATATTTCCGATGTAACTGAAGGACAGCTGAAAGCCGAACAACAGGCTTTGAACGACTACTTGAAAGAATATGGCACGTTCCAGCAGCAGAAATTGGCTATCGCCCAAGAGTATGCGGAAAAAATAAGGAAAGCACAGGAAGAAAACGGTGTTAATAGTGCACAAGTAAAGTTACTGGAGAAACAACGTGATGTTGCCATACAGAACAAGGAAACAGAAGCCATAAAAGCCAATATAGATTGGGTTACTGTGTTCGGTGAGTTTGGTTCCATGTTTTCCGACATGATAAAGCCCGCCTTGGACGAAGCGAAAAAATATGTACGGACTGACAAGTTCAAGAACTCCGATCAGGCAAGCCAGAAATCATTGATTGACGCCATCAGCCAGATGGAAAAGTCTTTGGGTGGTACAAGTGGAGTCAACTTCAAGAAACTTGGAGAGGATGTAAAAGCCTATCAAATAGCAGAACAGAATCGTATCAGTGCCATAGGGATTGAAACAGCTGCTTTGGAAAGACTAAAGAAATCACAGGATGATTACACCAAAGCGCAGAAGGGCGGAACGGAAAGTGAGAAACAAGCCGCAGCAAACGCTCTTGAAACAGCACGGCAGAATGCTGACATTGCATCCGCCAATGTGAAGACACAGACTGATATCGCCAATCAGGCCCAGCGTAATGTGACTGATACTGCCACCATACTGAAAGCAAGCATGGAAAATTTGTTGGGAGGCTTGCAGCAGATTTCATCCGGTGGATTGTATAACGCATATAGCGGAATTATCAAAACCGTGAACGGATTCAAGGATGTCATAGGAAAAACGTCAGAATCTCTTAAGGAGGTTCCCATTGTCGGATGGATTCTGTCCATCATTGACGTACTCAAAGACGGATTAAGTGATCTTGTCGGTGGTCTGCTTGATGCTGTTCTGAACGCTGTCAGTGGAATTATCGGTGATGTCTTGTCAGGGGATTTGTTTGTCACAATCGGCAAGTCATTGAGGAACGGCATAGGAAACATCCTGAACGCAATCTCATTCGGAGGCTTCAACTCCCTGTTTGGAATAGGTGGAAACGCCAAGGAAGTACAGGAAACGATAGACAGGCTGACGGACAGGAATGGAACTTTGCAAACGGCCATCGAGGATCTGACTGACGAGATGAAGGCAAGCAAGGGAATGAAATCGGTTGAATCTTACAGGGAAGCTGTAAAGTATCAGGAGGAAGTCAATAAAAACTATCTGCAAATAGCAAAGGAGCAAGCCGGATATCATAAGAGCCACGGCAGCTGGCAGCATTATCTGAAATGGACGGATGAAATGCTGGAACACGCAAGAAAAGCTACCGGCATGCAGGATTTCTCCGGCACCGATTCCTTGTGGAATCTGACCCCCGAACAGATGAAGGCTCTACGGTCGGACGTATGGTTATGGGATATCATGGAATCTTCCGGTAAGGGAGGTTACGGTGAGCGTGTTACCGACAAGCTGGATGATTATATAGAGCAGGCAGGAAAACTGGAAGAACTGACCGACAGTCTTTATGAGGGCCTGATCGGAATGTCATTCGATTCCATGTATGACAGTTTTATAAGCAGTCTGATGGATATGGAGAAGAGTGCGGAGGATTTTGCTGATGACATATCCAAATATTTCATGCAGGCGATGCTGTCAAATGCCATCGGTGAACAGTTTAGTGACAAACTGAGGACATGGTATGATAAATTCGGTGAAGCCATGAAGGATGATGGTACGCTTGACAATAATGAGCGTAAGGAGCTGATGGATGAATACATGGGTTATGTGGACGAAGCCATGAAGCTCCGTGACGAGCTTGCCGCAGCAACCGGATATGACAAGATTTCGCAAGAATCAACATCCCAGTCAGCTTCATCCAAAGGTTTTCAGGCAATGAGTCAAGATACTGGCGAAGAGTTGAACGGTAGGTTTACAGCATTGCAGATTGCAGGAGAAGAAATAAAAAATCAGAATATTATTCAATCTCAATCACTTAATCTACTGACAGTAAAAGCAGATGCTCTACTTTCCATAAATACGGAAACAAGAAATATTGCTGATGATACGAGGAATTTGATAGCGCAATCTTATCTTGAACTGGTACAGATTTCAGAAAATACAGGGGCAATCGTCAAACCTATTCAACAGATGCAAAGAGATATAGCAGAAGTTAAAAAGAATACAGCAAAATTATAGTCTATGGATGAATTATTAATTAATGGCGAAAACGCTTATACAACATGGGGTGTGAGAATGGGAGAGGGCTTTCTTGATGTTATTGGGGCATCCGCTCCCATGAAGGATTTTATTGAGAACAAAAGCCGACTTGAACATGGGAAACGGGTAATAATCAATAATCCTAAAGTCGATGAGAGGGAAATAACTCTTTCGTTCACTATCGAGAGTAATTCTCAGTCTGATTATCAAGCAAAGAAGAAAGCTTTCTTTGATGAGCTGTATAAAGGTGTGGTTGATATTCAGATTCCTGCTAATAGTAGCGAGGTTTACCATCTTATTTATACTGGCAAGAGTGTCACTTACGCACAGAGTTTAAACCGAACTTTCGGAAAAATTTCAGCCAAGTTTAACGAGCCAAATCCGGCAAACAGAAGCTAATTCACGACATTGGTTTTATTGTCGTGTATATGAGTGTCCAAAATAGGGCACTCTTTTTTTTTATCTCCGAACTTTGAAGACATGGAACAAATCGACATCAAAGACATATCCGGTGCTATCCTGCTTACAACTTTGATCAATGAAGGCTGCAAGCGTAAGTTCACTCTGATGAAGGAGGACTACATCATGTTAAAGTTCTCCTTAGAGAATCCCATATATTTCAAACTTGGCTCATACGTGGAATGTAACTTCGGATTGTTCGAGGTGTGCGACTTGCAGAAGCCCGCATTCAACACCAATACCGCCGGCTACGATTACGAATTAAGACTTGACGCCTACTACTGGAAATGGAAAAACAAAATCTTCAAATATACCCCGGAGACGACCGGACAGGAGGCGTCCTGGAACCTGACCGCTCCGCTTGACGTACAAGCCGGTATAGTCCTTAGAAATTTGAAAGCTCTTGGTTACACATACAAAGGACAGGATTTTGTTTTCTCCATTGATTCCACAGTCGAAAACAAGTCCCAGTTGATGAGTTACGATAACATCAACATCCTTGACGCTTGTTTTGAGATGGCAAAGAAATGGGATTGCGAATGTTGGGTGACTGAAAACATCATCCATTTCGGGCGTTGTGAGTCCGGTGACGCGGTGGATTTCGAGATCGGGAAAAACGTGCAGGAAATGTCACAGTCAGAATCCCGGTCCACTTATGCCACCCGTATCTACGCTTTTGGTTCAACAAAGAATATCCCATCTGACTACCGTCCGGTTGACGAGACCGTGGTTGTGAACGGCGTGGTGCAAAAACGCTTAATGTTGCCCGAAGGCACTCCTTACATTGACGCTTATCCTGATATGACTACCGAGGAAGCCGTCGAGCAGGTGGTTATCTTCGATGAAGTCTATCCCCGAAGAACGGGCATCATGTCGGATGTCACCACTATCGAAGTGACGGACAAGGTGGAGAATGAGGACGGCACAACCACCGAGGAAAAATGGAATGCCTACCGCTTTAGGGACACGGGTGTTAACTTTTCCGAGAAATACATCCTCCCCGGTCAGGAGCTGAGGATACGTTTCGCGTCCGGACTTCTCAACGGTTTGGAGTTTGCCGTGAAGTTCAATCCTGAGGGAAAGCCGGAGATATTGGAGGATGGCGGATGGAACCCTGAGGCACAGCTTTGGGAGATAGTCAGGAATGAGGACTATGGCAGACCGCTTCCCGGTGATGTGCTCTTTCCCCAGAATGGAGATGAATATGTGCTTTCCGGCTGGGACAGTACGAAAATAACCGAGCTGGGGCTTGTGGGTGCCGCCGAGCAGGAGTTGAAGGAAAAGACTGAAAAGTACGCTGCCAAATCCAAGATAGACCCGAGTACCTATGGCTGCACGATGATGTCAAATGACGCATACCGTGAGGATGGCGTTCATAATTTCTATGGCATCGGTCAAAAGGTCAACCTTATCAACAAGGCTTATTTCGAGAACGGAAGACAGTCAAGGGTTATCGGATTTGAATTCAATCTTGACTATTCCTTTGACTCACCTGTTTATACTGTCGGGGAAACCACCGCCTATTCCCGTATCGGGGAGCTGGAGGAAAAGGTTGAGAGCCTTACCCTGAAGGGACAGACCTATACGGGCGGTGGTGGCAGCGGTGTGTATGTGATCGGAAGCTACGACTCCACCCCTGCGACAGACCATAACGTGTATTCCGCATTGCGCTCGCTGATCATGTTCATGCGCAAGGACACGGAGGAACGCACCGGTTTCCTATTATCCCTGTTGGGCGGAACCGTCATCAAGAAATACGCCAAGTTCGGTGACTTTATCACCGGTGTTCAGGGCGGTTACATCGGTGAGGACGCCCGTGCCGAGCTGGAGGCTCTGGTTCTGCGCAGCTCTCTGAGTGTACCAGAACTTCGTTTCAACCGTCAGACCTATTTTGAAGGATATAATACTATAAGTCCCGGCGGAGGGCTGAAGATAAAAAGCTTTGTCGCCAATAGTGACGGCAGCTATACTGTCACCCCTGATCTGGAGGATGGTGTACCGCTGGGACAGAAGCCGGACGATATCCTCCTGGGCTTCTGGCATGACAAAAGCGTCACTACCGGTGACTTTATTGGTTTCAGAAAAATACAGTACCGTATCACTTCCGCAGATTACGACGAGAAGACATTCGTGATGGTTCCGCGTCCCGGATATGAGTTCGTTCCCCATAACGAGATGCGTCTCGGACAGACGGGGAACTTCACCGACAAGGAGCGTCAGACTTATATCATCATAGACGTGCGTGACGGTAACTGCTGCATCACCCTTGTTGACAATGCCAACACCTGGGACCCGGAGTCGGCACAGATGAAGAGCTGGTTCGGCAAGAAGAAGGGTATGACCATCAATGGGATCAACTGCGACAGGTTTTCGGCAGTATTGCAGGATATCATCATGACGGGGCTTATCTTTCAGGTGGATGAGATCACCGGACAGACAGTGCGTGTACCTCTGGATAAAGGTGAATGGGTTGCAGGTAAGTACGCCTACTATGACCGGGTGTCACATAACGGGGCTTTGTGGTTGTGTGTTGATGATAACGGAACGACAACAGAACCGTCAGATGATAATCCGGTATGGCTGAAACAAGTGGCCAAAGGTGACAAGGGTGATCCGGGCCTGTCTGTAATAGGTGGCGGTCATTGGGAATCCTCTAAGACCCCATACGAGGTCAATACCATGGTCACTTTGGCGGGCTGTGTTTTTATCTCCAAGGTGAAAACATCCAATCCTCCCATCAGGATCGCAAGGTTCAAGAATGGCAGTTATCGTCGCAAAAAGGATGGCGGTTATATCCTTTCCGGGAAGTCAGCCGACTGGACCGTGCATGAAGACTGGGAGATGCTTTTGGACGGGCGTGAGCTGAAAGGCGAAAGCATCACCTTCCTTGGTGAATTCGCATCCCATCCGTCCAATCCCAAGGAGGGTGACAGCTACCGAAATACGGCTGACCATTGTACTTACATATACCGGAATGGTTTGTGGATGGTCATGGTCAAAGACGGAACTGACGGTAAGGACGGCAAAGGTTACGAGTGGATCTACACCCGTACCAACATCATCGGCCTTACCCCTGACAAGCCGGAATCGAAGCAGCAGGATGATTATATACCGGAAGGCTGGACAGATGATTTTCTTGGCGTGGATGCCGACCATCAGGTGGAATGGGCGTGCAAACGTGTGAAGCGTGATGGAGTATGGAGTGAATGGAGCACTCCGGCCCCTGTGCACCGTTGGAGTAAGGACGGGGAGTCGAATGTCATGGCCGACCTTGACAATGAGATGGTGAGCGTCGCTCTTACCAGTACCGGCGTTACTACTTCCGCACAGTCATGGACTACCCATGTGTCCATGTGGTACGGTACCGAGAAACTCACCCTTGAGACTTTAACAGTCAGCACGCCTGCCGGTTTCACGGCAAGCACAAGCAAGGCCACCGGAGCGGTGGCGATATCCGTCGCTGCCGGAAAGTCGGTTCCGGAACAGAATACGGTCACCATCACACTGGCTGCAATGAAGAACGGGCAGCTCTATACCCGTGAACTGACTTTCAAGATAACCGGTGTCCGTGGCGGGGCGGACGGTTCCGATGCGGTAATTTATAGCCTTGTCACTTCGGCCACGATGGTCAGCAAGAACAAGAACGGCGGTTACAGTGTAGCTTCGGTATCCTGCCGGCGTATGAAGACAGTCGGTGCGGTCACTACGGCCACAACGGACGGGGAGTTGAAGTACAGTCGTGACGGTGCGGCCGAGGTTCCCATCGGTGATGGTGTCGGGGTGGCTTCCGGTAATTTTACCAGTAGCTTGAAGTTCGTGTTCTACGTGAACGGTCAGGCGGTTGATGTCGAGACTGTCCCGATGGTTGTGGACGGCAGTGACGGAAAGGATGGTGAGAGCATCACAGCAGCCGGTCATTGGGAATCCGCCAATACTCCGTATGCCAAGAACAGTACAGTATCGTTTGCCGGAGGATCTTACTTAAGCAAGGTTGAAACCTCCAACCCTCCGATTAAAATCGCCAAGTTCAGAAACGGCAGACTCCGCAGGAAAAGAGACGGCGGATACATCCTCGCCGGCAGATCTGCGAACCGGACGGTACATGCGGACTGGCAGGAGATGGTTGCTCCCGTCGGACCGTCGGCATCCTACTGGCTGGACAGTCCTGTCAGCGTGATCAACTTCACTTCAACAGGCACGCCATCCCCGTCTGGATTCCTTGTCACTTGCAAACAGAATGTGGCAGGCAATGTAAGCACGTGCAGCACGCTTTATCTGGCTGCACGCAAATACAACGGAAGCTGGCTGGCTCATGTAGGTGCGACACTGAACAGCCAGATATCCGTACCTGCGACAGCCGGATACACCCAGTTTGCCGTCCGGGCTTATAAATCAGCTTCCGATGCTGCTGCTTGGAATGACAATTATGTGGCCGAGAAGGGTGTGGGTGTTGCAAATGATGGTTCCATAGGAGCAACAGGAGCTACGGGTGCGTTCCCTTATGACAGAGGTGTATGGGCTTCCGGACAGACATACGTATGGAATGCAAAACAGCGTGACAAGATCATTCACAAAATAGGTGAAGTTTATTACAATTTTCTTGTGCGCAACTATGGAAGTTCTGTATCAGCGGCTCCTACATCCGCTAACGGAGATTCCAACTGGGAAGCCATGCAGAAATACAAAAGTCTGGTAACCGACATATTCCTTGCTGATAAGGCGAACATAGCCGGATTTATGTTCAAGTTGAACGGATACACATCGGACGGGGCACCTTACGGTATCATGCAGTCACAGGACAGCACTAACGGCCAGCCTAATCTGAGGATGGACACAAAGACCGGAGAGATTCTTTGTCAGAAAGCGAATATCACCGGGACTATCATAGCGACAAAGGGGACAATTGGCGGATTCAATATCGGTAATAATTTTATCGGCAGCACTAATATGTCGGCTGTAAATGTTGATAATTTGTTGCTGCAATACGACAAATTTGAAATGAAATACGAACGGTTCCAGTCAATAGACGGACATTTATACCAAGGTATTTTGGATACAGTAATTAGAAGTGGAAGTATAACTGTATCATCAACCGGGGATGTTTCAACAGCGAATGATGCTCTGTATGTAAGATGTGGAAGTTATATTTTTTCAGTCGGGCGAAACGGAATTCGCAAGTCAACGAATGGAGGAAGTACCTGGGTGGATTTATAACATTTAAAATATTAAAGTATGAGAATAAATTTTGCACAATTTCCTATTTACGACGGGATTAAGAAAGAAAAACTGATAGCCAACAACATCACTGAGGCCTACGGTGACTGGATATACAAGAACGTAGCGGGTTTGAAGGCGCATCTCCTTGCTGAGAAGATATTCAAATCTACTGCTGAAGGTGTCGAGATTGACGAAGAAGAGGTGGATATCATAAGACGCTCCACCTCCATGCTGCCCGGTCTGCTGGCTGATTCTTTGAATGATTATTTAGATAAAAAGGAGGAACAACATGAAAAAGGTATATTGTAACAACCTTCTGGCAAAGGTGCTGCTTGCGTTCAGTTCTTGCCATACGATAACAATCGGTCCGTTTGTTTTAAGCAAGCGACCGGAAGAGAAAATCACTCAGAAAGTGAGAAACCATGAGTGTACCCACGCCCGTCAATGGGTTGAGATGGCAGTTGCCATCGGTACAGTTATCTGGATCTTGCTGTTGTGTTTTGACCTTTCCGCCTGGTGGCTGGTACTGGCCGGGCTGGCATTCTATCTCTGGTATGGTGTGGAGTGGCTGGTCAGGGCGGTACGGTTGAAGGATGCCGGCAGGGCGTATAAGACGGTATCGTTTGAGAGGGAGGCATATTCCAACGAGGATGATCCGAATTATATTGAGAACAGTAATTATTTTGCATGGGTGAAGTATTTGTTTTAATTTTAAAATTTGCATTATGGACTTGAATAATATAGTTGGCTTTAAAGCTGTGGATAAAAACGGCAACGAACGACAGGTGACCGTCGATGAGATGACAGAATTAGTTTCCGCACGGATTGTTTCCGCTGCATCAGAAATATCAACATTTGCTGCCGCTGCGGCAGCCGGAACAGATGAGTTTGAGGACCAGTTGCCCCAGTCCGACACCTTCTCTTGGCTCCGTACTTTGGACGGTTCCAAGAACCCAACTTTGACATCTTCTTCGGCTGCCGCGAAAGTCCTGGGAGAACTGCTCACTAGTTTGAAGCTGTATCCTTTCATGTACAAAGGGATAGTAGAAAATAGAAGTTATAATGATATGATCGAAGCTGGCTTTTATAAAATACAAAATAACATGATTGATGGACCTAACACTTATTGGGGAACACTTGTTGTTTTTAATGATAGTGCTCACATAACACAAGTGTTCTATCCAAACATAGACAGTGCAGAAATATCCACTAGAAAAGGTAGTATTAATAATTTTGCAAAGTCAGCGTGGAGAAGCATTTCTTTTACATAAATTCGCTTTAAAATCAGAGCTGGGAGAACTCATCGGCACAGCTACGGTTAATAAGAATGGATTAATGAGTAAAATATTTGCAGTAACTGATATAGAAAGAGGAAAAGGTCTGATTATTGACTATAAAGCTGATTCTAATGGCTTATATACTTCTTCTTCGTTGATAGAAATATATGTCTATTCGGGAGCTAATACTGCATTTTATAGAGTGATGTCAATACCTACTGGATCTAAAAACATAGAAATAAAATATATGGGGATGCATTGGTGCGATTTTAAATATGCAAATAGTAAATTGTATGTGTTACCTAAGTCGGATGATTCTTCCATCTCGTATAAGGTGTCATTAGTTAGAAGAACAAGACCGAATTTCTCAACAATAGACTTTTCTGATTTTTCCAATATTACAGGTGAAATAATTACACCTACACCTGATTAATCCACTTCTGGGAGAACTGATACCGCTTGCAACGAATGAAGCAAACGGATTGATGAGTAAAAATAATTATATTAAAATTGCTCAATCCATCACGTCTACCAAATTAATAAAAATAGAATCTTGGGATGGATATTCTACACTTGTATTTATTAGAACAAGTGGAGCAACCGGATTATATTCCATTGATGGTAACTGGGCGGACAGTGCGAAATTCACAAGATTGTCTGGTCCTTTAGGAAAGGATCACTTTAATGCATATAGAGAAAGAAATGGTAATATTTATGTAAAGACGACTACACAGTCAGAACCATTGACTGTTACGTCTGTAGGATCTAATCATGTTTTCAAATTTGAGGAATCAGATAAAGATGTTGATTCTTTAATAGTATTACAATGATCGGGAGGATCGGGTGGCACCGGTTTGTACCGGACCACCCGTTTTTTATACCAAAGATACGGTTCGCCAATAATCCCAATTAATCGCCAACAGGCAGAAATTCTTGTTTAAATTCCTACCTGTTCGAGCGTCCTAATATCTATATCTACTTTAGTTGCTGAAATGGCATTATAAATCGGTATGCGGTTGGCAAAATATGCTATAGCGTATCCCCATCCACTCACGTAAACATAATAATTGTAATCATTATCTCTATACATTCTTATTGATGACGGTCCAGAATTATGCGTAATACATAACCCATTACCACCGCCATGCATACAGATAATAGAGTAGTCATCAACTACTTCCGAATTACCTTCACCAACAATCTTAACAACCAAATTTAAATTCCTCATAAAATCAATCCTATATAAGGTTGCAGATCCTCTACCTTCTGCCATCCTTATATAGTTTTCATTTTGCAGAAGTTCTCCCAGAAGTCCAGCCGTTATGATTTCGTGCGTATTTTCTTTACTCTTATATCGGATGACCCGTCACTAGTTGCGTATAATGTTCTTTCTGTAACTCTGAATGTCAATCCTCCTACAACACCTAATGTTGCGACTGAATAATAGTTAACGACTGCGATACAAGATAGAGTGTCTGATACAGGACCGCATATATAATATGCTCCTGTACCATACGCTATCTGCGTTTCTACACCTGACTCTAAGCTGAAACTTTCATATGTGTCATTAACGAGTTCTCCCAGGTCAGTGCTATATCTTTTGTCACGTCAAGATATTGGTACTTCAATCGCCCCACTAGGAATAGCATTGATTGATTCTATTTTGCTCGTGTTCACAAGACCTAATCGTGACACTATTATTTTCGCATACCAATTAGCTTTTATGTAAAAGCAAAATCTTTCTGTATCAACTGTATAATACATATTAATGTTACTAATTTTGGTTCCGTTTATCAATTTACAAAAGACTTTATTTGCATTCCATCTAATCATAGACACTGCGACTGAGAACGAGTCTCCACCAACATTTGTAACACTAATTACAGACTCATTTATTGATCCGGCATTTGGCATAAATACACTAATCTTACAATATTGATTATTATCTTTAGATAATTCTAAAGGTACCATACCGGAACTCATCAACCCGCTTTTATTTGATGTTGCATTCCCAATCAGTTCTCCCAGATCGAGATTATGAGATTAATATTGTCGAATTTGATTATTTGGGAGGAAATAGCTAAATTTAAAATAAAAATATGCTAGAGAAGATACGATACAGGTTGGTCTTTAACCGCCAAAAGAAACTGAATAAGCAAGGCACGGCCCTTGTACAGGTTGAAGCCTATTTGAACCAAAGGAAAATCTACTTGAAGACCAATGTTTACCTCAAGCCTGAGTGCTGGAGTCGTGAGGGGGCACAAGTCATTAACCACCCCCAATCTAACGAACTCAACACAATGCTCTATGAATACATCCTGTATCTGCAAGGCATAGAGTTGGGGTATTGGAAACGCGGAATACCTGCCACACTCTCACTACTGAAGGATGCTGTCAAGGAGAAAAGTACGATGAATGTCAGCTTCTTCACTTTTGCTAAGTCAGCCATTGACAATTCGGACAAGAAGCAGTCCACCAAGGACAACCTGCACTCTACACTGGCGGTCTTGAATGACTTCCGTTCCGGATTGGACTTCAAGGATATTACCTATACATTCCTTCGTGATTTTGAGCAATACTTAAGGGAAAAGGGCAATGCGGTCAATACGATAGCCAAGCACATGAGACAGCTCCGTACCTTGGTCAATGAGGCAATCAACCAGGGATATATGCACGCGGACGCTTATCCGTTCAGAAAGTACAAAATCAAACAGGAGAAGGGCAGACATGAGTTTCTTACCCCGGACGAGTTGAAGAAGCTGGAAACAGTCGAAGTGGAAGAAGAGTCCATGCGCCATGTGCTCGATGCTTTCCTGTTCTGCTGTTATACCGGCTTGCGTTATTCTGATTTCTGCCAGCTCACACCTGAGAATTTTATTAGGATAAACGGCAAGCGGTGGCTGTATTTCAAATCCGTCAAGACAGGAGTGGATATCCGTCTGCCGTTGCATCTGCTGTTTGAAAGCAGGGCATTGGGCATTCTTAACCGTTATCCGGATATCGGAAGTTTTGCCGCTTTGCCTTGCAACTCGGAAGTGAATAAGCAGCTTCGAAAGCTGGCCGGATTGTGTGGTATCAAAAAGCGGATAACCTACCATGTGAGCCGTCATACCTGTGCCACCCTACTGGTTCATCAGGGAGTTGCGATTACAACAGTCCAGAAGCTGCTCGGACATACTTCCGTAAAGACCACACAGATTTATTCGGAGGTACTTTCCAGCACCATTGTGCGTGACTTGAAAAGCGTTCAAAGGAAAAGGAAAAAAGTAAAGATGTTTCCTTATAAAGGCTTGAGAACATCTGATTTTATAGACAACCGGTAGATTTCATGAATCCTATTTGTTTTCTATTAATACTGTAACCCTTTAGATTCTCCGGATGATCGGAATATTGCTCCTGATTATTTTTTTCAATGTGGATTGAATATGGAATAGTTTTCACTATCTTTGCAGTGTAACCAGGAGCTTGATGGCAATAAATATTGTCATCGGGCTCTTTTTTTATTGTCATATCGTGGCAATGGATTTAAGTAATTCTGCAACAATGACGCAAGTAAATAGACATATCTTTGGAACAATATATTTTATAATCAAGACAAAGTAATGAAAGACGTAATTTACAATTTTATCAACGAGCACATGATGATACACATTGTACTGATAGCCCTGTGTATCGCAGCCACTATCG
>ERZ860009.180-NODE-180-length-36631-cov-1.760745_pt1 | contig 36631 bp, 38 predicted proteins | sample MGYA00510114_ERZ860009 | MGnify/ENA primary metagenome ERZ860009 (study PRJEB30046, sample SAMN00715177) | human gut metagenome | study: EMG produced TPA metagenomics assembly of the A metagenome-wide association study of gut microbiota in type 2... | reverse complement strand
TGAATCATGTGCTTTTGATTTGGTTGGCGCAGAATTTATTCGTGATGTCAAACCGGGTGAAATGCTGGTTTTTGAAGATGACTATGCCGAACCTAAGAGTATGATGTGGTCCAAAGAGATGCCGTCTAAATGTGCGCACTGTATTTTTGAATATGTTTATTTTGCCCGTACGGACAGCGTTATTGATAAACAATGTGTTTATCAGGCACGAATCAATATGGGGCGTGAGCTGGCAAAAGAAACTAAAGAGATCCATCCGGATATTGTTATTTCTGTACCTGACTCCGGTACTGCGGCAGCTGTTGGTTATAGCTTAGAGTCAGGTGTACCTTTTATGGAAGGATTAACGAAAAATCGTTATGTTGGCCGTACTTTTATTCAGCCAACGCAAAAGCAGCGTTTAAATGCTGTTCGCTTAAAATTAAATCCAGTAAAGAGTGTTGTTGCAGGCAAGTCCGTTGTTATGGTTGATGATTCTATCGTTCGCGGTACTACCAGTGGTAAGATCGTCAAATTACTTAAGGATGCCGGTGCAAAAGAAGTGCATGTCTGCATCAGTTCCCCTCCTGTAACGGACCCCTGCTATTATGGCATTGATACTTCTGTGCGAAAGGAATTGATTGCTTCTACGCATACAGAAGATGAAATCTGCCAGTATATCGGCGCTGATTCTCTACACTATATTTCGCTGGAAGGATTAAAACGTTCTTTGAGCAGTATGGATCCTGAAGGTATGTGTTATGCTTGCTTCAATGCAGGTTATCCCGATAATGCGGAAGAAACTATCCGTCAAGGTTCGAAATATATTTTTGAGAACAAATAATTAGGAGGTCCCCATGAGCGAGCAAAGCAAAAAACAAATGACTTATGCCGATGCGGGTGTTGATATTGATGCTGGTAATCGTGCTGTTGAATTAATGAAAGAAAGTGTTCGTGCGACTTATCGTCCTGAGGTTATCGGAGATTTGGGCGGGTTTGGCGGTTTGTTTGCACTGAATTCTGGAAAATATCAGGAACCGATTCTTGTTTCCGGGACTGATGGTGTTGGCACTAAGTTAAAATTGGCGTTTATGGCCGATAAGCATAATACTATCGGTCAAGATGCCGTTGCAATGTGTGTTAATGATATTTTAGTGCAAGGTGCTGAACCTCTGTTTTTCCTTGATTATATTGCTGTCGATAAAGTTGATGCGGAGAAAGTTGCAAATATAGTGCAGGGTGTCGCCAAAGCCTGTCAAGAATCGGGTTGCGCGTTGATTGGCGGTGAAACTGCTGAAATGGCGGGTTTTTATTCCCAAGGCGAATATGATATTGCGGGTTTTTGTGTAGGTGTTGTTGAAAAAAGTAAAATGATTACCGGGGATAAAGTTGCTCCTGGTGATGTACTTTTAGGATTGCCTTCCAGTGGCGTGCATTCCAATGGTTTTTCTTTGGTTCGTAAAATTTGTTTCGAAGTGATGAATTATGATATGAGTACTGAGATTCCGGAATTTGGCTGCAGTTTAGGTGAAAAACTGCTGACACCAACACGGCTCTATCCTAAATCCTGTCTGCCTCTGATCGAAAAATTTGATCTTCACGGTATGGTGCATATTACTGGTGGCGGTTTCTACGATAATATTCCACGTATCCTGCCAGAAAAATGTGATGCGGAAATCAATGCCGCAGCTTGGGAAATACCTGTGGTTTTCAAAAAATTGCAGGAGTGGGGCAATGTGCCCTGGGCAGAAATGTACCGTACATTCAATATGGGGGTAGGTATGGTTTTAGTAGTTGCTCCTGAAGAAGCGGATGCCGTGCGTAGTCATCTTACTTCTGTAGGTGAACCTTTCTATGAATTAGGAAATGTTGTTGCCGGTAATAAAAAAGCAATTATGAAAGGCGGCGTTTTCAGTGAGTAGCCGTAAAATTGGCGTCTTGGTCAGCGGTCGCGGCAGCAATCTGCAATCCGTATTGGACAGGATAGCCGACGGCTATTTACCTTTGGAAATTGCTGTTGTTATCAGTGATAAGGCTGATGCATATGCTTTGGAACGTGCAGAGAAAGCTGGAATAGCTGCTGTAGCAATTCCACGTAAAGAATGTGTTTCTAAGGAAGAGTTTGAAGGCAAGATTGATGCAGCTTTGCGCGCTCATGGTGCAGAACTTGTTGTTTTAGCCGGTTTTATGCGGATATTGAGCGGGAATTTTGTTAATAAATGGACACAGAAAATCATAAATATCCATCCGGCACTTTTGCCAAGCTTTCCAGGCCTTGATGCCCAGGGGCAGGCTTTGGAATACGGTGTGAAGATTGCTGGCTGTACTGTACATTTTGTCGATGAAGGAACAGATAGTGGTCCGATTATATTACAGAAACCTGTGCCTGTTTTAAATGACGATACAGAGGAATCTTTAGCAGCACGAATTTTAGTTGAAGAACATAAGGCGATGCCGGAGGCTTTACGTTTGTGGGCGTTAGGCAAGCTGGAAATACAGGGAAGGCGCGTTATCGTGCATCCTTGAGATGAGGTGATAAATAATGAGAATCAAAAGAGCGTTATTGAGTGTATCTGATAAAACCGGTATTGTGAAGTTGGCCCAATTTCTACATGACATTGGAGTAGAGATTATTTCAACCGGCGGAACGATGACTGCTATCAGAGAAGCCGGAATACCTGTAACTTATGTCAGCGATGTGACTGGTTTCCCTGAAATTATGGATGGTCGTGTTAAAACTTTGAATCCTAAGATCCACGGTGGTATTTTGGCTGTACGCAGTAATCCCGAGCATATGGCAGCTTTGGAAAAACATGATATAAAACCGATAGATCTAGTGGTTGTCAATTTGTATCCCTTTAAAGAAACAATTGCTAAACCAAACGTTACAGAGGCAGAAGCGATAGAAAATATTGATATTGGCGGTCCGGCAATGGTGCGTGCCTCTGCTAAAAATTTCCGTGATGTAATTATTGTTACTAACCCAGCCCGTTATACCAGCCTGATTGCTATGCTGCAGCAGTATGGGGACGCAACATCAAAACACGCAAAACATTGGCCAAAGAAGCCTTTAACCATACTTCCGAATATGATGCTATGATCTGTGAATACCTGACCAAGCAGTTGGTTGAAGGTAAATAAGATGAAAAGGTTGATGAAATAATGCGTTTATTATTAATCGGCGGCGGCGGACGTGAACATGCTCTGGCCTGGAAGTTGGCGCAAAGCCCTCAGGTGGAAACGATTTATGCGGCACCGGGAAATCCTGGTATCGCTTTGCTTGATAAATGTGAATGTATTGATTTACCATTGCAGGAATTAGAAAAACTTGCTGATTATGCTGAGGCTAACTGTATTGATTTAACAGTTGTTGGTCCGGAAGCAAGTCTTGTTGAAGGTATTGCCGATGTTTTTAAGGCAAGAGGTCTGGCATTGTTTGGGCCCAGTAAGGCGGCTGCAGAGCTGGAAGGTTCTAAAGCTTTTTCTAAACAGCTGATGGAAAAATACGGGATCCCTACAGCTTTTTTTAAAGTATGCGAGGATATAGAAACAGCCAAGGCTTATATCAAAGAAAAAGGCGCTCCGATTGTTGTTAAGGCGGATGGTTTGGCAGCAGGTAAAGGCGTAGTTGTTGCTATGACTGAAGCAGAAGCATTTGCTGCTGTTGACGATATGATGGGAGACCTTAAATTTGGCGGTGCCGGCGCACGTGTGGTTTTAGAAGAGTTTATGGAAGGCGAAGAGGCATCCTTACTGGCGTTTACTGACGGTGATACTATCGTTTCCATGATTGCAGCACAGGACCATAAAAGGATAAACGATAATGATGAAGGGCCAAATACTGGTGGTATGGGAACATATGCTCCTGCTCCTGTTATGACTGATATTCTGCGGCTGAAGGCTGTGGAAAAGGTTTTAAAGCCGACTATTGCAGCAATGAAGGCAGAGGGAAGACCGTATCAGGGTTGTTTATATGCAGGTTTGATGATTAACGGCGACGACATTAAAGTAGTTGAATTTAACTGCCGTTTTGGAGATCCTGAAACACAGGTTATTATGCCGCTTCTTGATGGTGATTTGGCAGAAATAATGCTGTGCTGCGCTACAGGTACTTTAGCTCAGGCTGATATCGGCTGGTATGACAAAGCTGCTGTATGTGTTGTTATGGCTTCAGGTGGTTACCCTGGAAGCTATAAACAAGGCTTGCCTATCAGTGGCTTGGAAGAGACTGCTGCAAGGGAAGACGTTGTTGTTTTCCATGCAGGAACTAAATGTGCTGATGGCCAAATAGTTACTGCTGGCGGTCGTGTGCTTGGTGTCACAGCCGTTGGGAAAAATATCCGTGAGGCGAAAGATAAGGCTTATGAAGCTGCGGGAAAAATCAGCTTTGCTGATGCCCATTATCGTAAGGATATTGCCTGGCGCGCATTAAAAAAATAATAATGACGTCCCAATGCTTTGGCACTGGGACGTTTTGTATAACTTAAATCAGCTTAAAAAGCCTACAAGCTCCAGATAAAATTTAGAGAAAAGGAAGATGAATACAATGGCATTTTATTATGATGAACCCGCTCATACTTTTAGTGAATACCTGCTTGTTCCTGGTTATTCCTCAAAAGAATGTGTACCGACGAACGTTGATTTACGTACTCCTTTAGTAAAATTTAAAAAAGGTGAAGAATCAGCGATTACATTGAATATTCCTCTCGTTTCTGCTATCATGCAGTCTGTTTCTGATGATAAAATGGCGATAGCGCTTTCCAAAGAGGGTGGTATATCCTTTATTTATGGTTCCCAGACTATTGAAAATGAAGCTGCTATGGTGGCGCGTGTAAAAACACATCGTGCCGGTTTTGTCAGCAGTGATTCTAATATCCGACCAGACAGCACTTTGGCAGATATCGTTGCTCTGAAAGAAAAAACAGGTCATTCTACGGTAGCGGTTACTTCTGACGGCACTGTGAACGGCAAATTGGAAGGCATTGTTACCAGTCGTGATTATCGTGTCAGCCGTATGGATTTGAATACGAAGGTCAGCACTTTTATGACGCCAATCAATGAAATGATTGTTGGCGGCAAAGAGACTTCGCTGCAGGAAGCAAATGATATCATTTGGGATAATAAACTGAATACATTGCCTATTATTGATGATGAAGGCCGTTTATTGTATATGGTTTTCCGTAAAGATTATGCTACTCATAAAGAGTATCCTTTAGAGCTTTTGGACAGTAAAAAACGTCACGTAGTAGGGGCTGGCATTAATACCCGCGACTATGCTGAACGTGTACCGGCTTTGGTTAATGCCGGTGCCGATGTGCTTTGCATTGATTCTTCAGAGGGTTATTCTGAATGGCAGAAATTGACTTTGGATTGGGTTCGCGAGTATTATGGAGATACAGTAAAAGTGGGCGCTGGCAACGTTGTAGATGCAGAAGGCTTCCGCTATTTGGCCGAGGCCGGTGCTGATTTTGTGAAGGTTGGTATCGGCGGCGGTTCTATCTGTATTACCCGCGAACAAAAGGGTATAGGTCGCGGTCAGGCAACGGCTTTGATAGAAGTTGCTAAAGCTCGTGACGAATATTATAAAGAAACGGGAATTTATGTTCCTATCTGTTCTGACGGCGGTATTGTTTATGATTATCATATGACTCTGGCATTGGCAATGGGTGCTGACTTTTTAATGCTTGGCCGTTATTTTGCCCGGTTTGATGAGAGCCCGACGAATAAAGTAAATATCAACGGTAATTATATGAAAGAATACTGGGGTGAAGGATCGAATCGTGCCCGTAACTGGCAGCGTTATGATATGGGCGGTGCATCTAAGCTTTCTTTTGAAGAAGGTGTTGATTCTTATGTTCCTTATGCCGGTACGTTAAAAGATAATGTAACGCTTACTTTGAGCAAGGTGCGTTCTACTATGTGTAACTGCGGCGCTCTTAACTTGGACGATCTTAAGAAAAACGCAAAAATGACCTTGGTTTCTTCAACTTCGCTGGTTGAAGGCGGTGCTCATGACGTTATTTTGAAAGATAATAATATGAACAACTATGTGAAATAAGTTCTATAAAGCTGATAAAATGTTATGTGCATTGTATACATGCTGATTTATATTGACTTCTTGCGCATAGAACTGTAAAATTAACACATAATTTATTTGATGGAAAGGCGTGTTAGAAGAATGAATTTGAAAAAATTAGTTACAGCTGCTGTATGTACTATGCTGATGGCTGCAGTTGCTTTTACTGCTGGTTGCGGCGGAGAGAAAAAATCTGACAAAAAAGTATTGAAGGTTGGTATGGAATGCGCTTATGCTCCTTACAACTGGTCTCAGACCAAAGCTGACGGCGGTGCTGTAAAAATTGCAGGCAGCAATGAGTATGCTTATGGTTACGACGTAATGATGGCTAAGAAGCTGGCTGATTCTATGGGTGCTGATCTGGAAATCCATAAAATCGAATGGGATGGTCTGGCTCCAGCAGTTGTCAGCGGTAAGATTGACGCCGCTATTGCAGGCATGTCTATTACCTCTAAACGTAAAGAAACTGTAGATTTTACAAAACCATATTACTATGCAACGGTAGTTGCTCTGGTAAAAAAAGATTCCGAGCAGGCTAAGGCTCAAAGCGTCGCTGATTTAAAAGGTTCCGTAGCAACTTCTCAGCTTAATACAATCTGGTATGACCAGATTGATCAAGTTCCCGATGTAAAAAAATTGCCGGCTATTGATACGGTACCTGGTATGATTGTTGCATTGACTTCCGGAAAATGCAATCTGATCGTTACTGATATCCCACTGCAAAAGCTGCCGCTTTTGCTAATCCGGAATTGACTGTCTTGAACTTTGAAGAAGGAAAAGGCTTCAAAACTTCTCGTGAAGATGTTGAAATTGGTATCGCTGTGAAAAAAGGCAATACAGAGCTTGTTAAGGCAATGGATGCTGTTTTGGAAAAAATGACTGCTGCTGATTTTGATAAAATGATGGACGAAGCTATTAAAAAACAACCTTTAGCTCAATAATAGTTACCGGTTATGCCTAAAGGGACGGCAATTATGCCGTCCCTTATTTTCCTTTTTTACCGTATTATTCTTTTGCGAATTAAGGGATATCTGTGCTATAATAAATAACAGTGTTTTATCAATTAATTATGTTAGGTGGAGGAACTTATGACAACAATGCCTGAGTCATTTTTTGGATGGGTGACTTTTTTACTGCATCAATATGGTGATGTTCTGTTAAAAGGCGCTTGTGTGACCTTACTTTTGGCTATTGTCGGCACTCTGATAGGTTGCGTAATCGGTCTTGTTGTAGGTATTATCCAGACTATTCCCGAGGATCCAAAGGCAAGTGCTGCCAAAAAGGCTCTTGTAAAAGTGACTCAATTGGTCTTGAATGCTTATGTAGAACTTTTCCGAGGTACGCCGATGATCGTACAGGCTATGGTAGTATATTATGGTGCTATGAGTATGTTTAACATTGATATGTCACCAATGTTTGCCGGTTTTTTAGTTGTGTCTATCAATACGGGCGCATATATGGCGGAAACTGTACGCGGCGGTATTGAATCGATCGATCCGGGTCAGCGCGAAGCTGCTGTGGCTATCGGCATGGATCATTTTCAGACGATGCGCTGTGTAATTCTGCCGCAGGCCCTGCGTAATATCATGCCTCAGATCGGTAATAATCTGATCATCAATATTAAGGATACATCGGTTTTGAATGTAATTTCTGTCACAGAGCTGTATTTTGCTTCAAAATCGGCAGCAGGCGTATATTACAGGTACTTTGAAATATTTTTCATTACCTGCGTTATTTATTTTATTATGACTTTTACCGCTTCAAGACTTTTGCGCTGGTGGGAAGGGAAAATGGATGGACCTAAGGATTATCAACTGGTGTCTTTTGATCCCATGCAGGATCCATGTGGTCATTTTCCTGTTAATGTGGCCGGTAAAAAGAGAAAGGACGGTAATTATTAATGACTGCTGAACAAAGTAAAGAATTGTTATTATCCGTCCAAGGGTTGAAAAAGAATTTTGGAGAACGTGAGATATTAAAAGGTATTGATTTTGATGTGCACAAGGGTGATGTAGTTTGTGTTATTGGACCTTCAGGCAGTGGTAAATCAACATTAATCCGTTGCGTCAATTATTTGGAACAACCAACTGACGGAGTTATCAGCTACCGCGGTGAAAATGTTTTGGAATGTTTTAAGAATCTTCCCTTATACCGTACTAAAGTAGGCATGGTTTTTCAACAGTTTAATTTGTTTAACAATATGACTGTTTTGGAAAATTGTGTTGTAGGTCAGGTTAAGGTACTGGGGAAAAAGTCTGAAGAAGCAAAAGCAATTGCCATGAAATATCTGGAACATGTTGGTATGGCAAGCTATATCAATGCAAAGCCGCATCAGCTTTCCGGAGGTCAGAAGCAGCGTGTGGCTATTGCCAGAGCTTTGGCTTTGGAGCCGGAAATATTGTTGATGGATGAACCAACTTCTGCTCTTGATCCTGAGATGGTTGGCGAAGTTTTAGCAGTTATGCGGGAACTGGCGGAAGAAGGGTTGACGATGGTTATCGTTACACATGAAATGGCATTTGCCCGCGATGTTTCCAGCCGAGTTATTTTTATCGATCAGGGTGTGATTGCTGAAGACGGCAGCCCAAATGTTATTTTTACTGCACCTCAGAATCAGCGTACTAAGGATTTCCTGAGTCGGTTCAGTTTAACACGTTGTTAGCAGGAAAAAGCCCTTCTGTGTAGAAATTACATGGGAGGGATTTTTTATTGAAAAAGTTTGGGAAGGATTATCTGTATGAAAAAAATTTATTTTATTTTAACATTATTGGTAATATACTTTTTACCATTTTCAGTTACAGAAGCAAGTATGGGAAGGAATACTCTCTTGTTTGTTCCGCTGGACAACAGGCCGGTTTGTTTGGACTATGCAGTAGAAACCATGAAAGCAGCTGGATGGAATGTGGAAACGCCGCCTTTGGAGTATATCGCCGGCAATGATCATAGCGGTAATCCTGATAAGTTATATGAATGGCTGGCTGCACGTTCGGCAACCGCCAACGCGATCGTTATTTCTTCTGATGCTCTGATCTATGGCGGGCTGGTTGATTCAAGGACACATCAACTGCCTCAGGATATTTTAACGTCGCGGGCTGAGAGGTTATTAAATTTGAAGTCTTTGGGCGGAGATCCTTTGGTTTATGTATTTACGACGATAATGCGTTCTCCCAAAGCCAGCAGTGCTCCTGTTGAACCTGCCTATTATGCCGAATGGGGACCAAAGCTTTTTAGAATGGGTGTGTTGGAAGATAAACTGGATTTAAAAGAAATAAGCAGAAAAGAACGTAAAGAACTGAGTGGTTTGAAAGTAGAAATACCCCAGGCTGTTCAAGAAGACAGAGCACGGCGACGCAGTTTGAATATAGCTACTACAGAGCTTTTACTGCATGGTGTGGAAAGTGGCAATTTTGACTATCTCTTGATTGGGCGTGATGATACTGCGCCATACTCACAGGCTCATAAAGAAGCACGTAAAATGGATATTCTTGTAAGGGAACTTCCTAAAGAGAAAATTCGTTTTTTCTCTGGGGCTGATCAGCTGGGTTTGCTTTTATTAAGCCGTGCTGCCAGCAGGGTAAGTTATGAAATTCCGATGGTTTATGTAGATTTCGCCGAAGGAAAAGGCGGAGAGACTATACCTGCTTATGAAGATGATGAAATAGCATTCAGTGCCGCAGAACATATACATGCTGCTGGCGGCTGGCCTACTGCTAATTTAGCACGTGCGGATTTGGTATTAGCTGTTAATACTCCTTTTGATGGGGTAACAGTAGAAGCTTCTAACCCGAAAAATACAGGTACAATAACGGAACATACAGAGAAATTTGTTGCTGATGTCAAGAGGTATTTAAAGCAGGGAAAAGCAGTTGCAGTTGCTGATATTGCTTATGGAAACGGTGCAGACAACGCCTTGGTCAGAAAACTGTTTGAAGAAGAAGTGGCAGAAAAGCTTGCTGCTTACGGTGGTTGGAATACTGCTGGAAATACTTTGGGATTTGCTTTGGGGCAAGGATTACTGTCAAAAAGTATGGATACGGCTGATCTTCAATCTTTGCTGGAAATAAGATATCTCGATGATTGGGCTTATCAGGCTAATGTGCGTAATAAAACTTATGTAGAATTAATTTGGCCTAATTACTGGCCTAATAGTGGACTTAATACGCAGCAGGTGCAAGAGGCCGAAGCCGTTATTACTAAAGATATTTTAGAGATAGCGGAACCTGTTTTGGGCGCTAAAGTAAGCAGTTATAATTTCACTTTACCGTGGAAGCGGATGTTTGAAGTGGAAGTAAGCAAAAAATAATATAAATAATAAAACTCATCGACAATACTGAACTGGTAGACTGTTACCGTGTTAACAGACAAATAAAAAAGCCACTTGTCGTAGAATAACAGTGATAAATTATGCGGCCTTGCTCCGGATTTTATACAGAGTGAGGCTGTTTTTCATATTTATATGCTCAAAATTCTAAAACTGGACATATTCGATCATCACTTGCTCCACTTCTATCCGACAGGTAAATTTCATGTGATGTAGGCACTCTGTTTTCAGTGTCCCCAAAAATTTTCCATTGCTGCATTGTCATACAGGAATCCAGGTCTGGAGATTGACGTATGAATGTTGTATTATTGAATTTATTCTTGTAAGGTGTATTGCGACCTCTGGTCGCTGTGGAGGGTAAGTCCATTAGCGGCTGTTTCTTTTTGGCTTGCTTCCCAGATGCTATATGTTATCAGCGAAATCATCATATTATTGCCAATGTGATAGAATAATACTATTTTTCCGCACAGGTCAACGACGGCGTACACATATATCATATCTTTGGCTGTGGTAATATAAGTAAGTATTTCTTCACTAGGATTTTCAACTTTTGTATATTTCCCGGACATGACAACACCTCTTGCTGTAGTTTCTTTTCTACAGCAAGAGGTGTTTTTACTGTCAGTTTTCGGGGGATTTCCCCAATTTTGTTTGCAGGGCTTATTTGTGTTGATCATAAAAAAACATATTATGCGTTAGTATAATAATTGTGCACAGCATGAATACTATTGCGTAGTGGGGGGGGTATTGATATATAATAAAATAAAAGAATTTAAATTAATACAAATAATAATTTGGAAATAACAAAAGGAATAAAATATGAAAAAAGAAATACTGAAAAAACAAATACAATATAGCAGAACATATAGATATATTGAAATGGATAAAATAAATGTATTCTTAGGTGTTTTTCTTAGTATAATACCGCTATGTTTATTAGTATTATTTTATTATCCTCAAATTACTTTATTTATATCACAGTTCACAATGAAAGTTCTGAGCCCTATATTCCATGAAAATGTACTAGCAATAGAAAGTTCTGATTTTTTAAAGTGGTTTGGGCCAGTATATTATCTTTCCTTGCCTGGTCGGTTTCCATCGATAGTATTTATTTGGCTGAATTTGCTTATAACCTTGATTTCTTTGTTTTTACTGTCTTCAGTAGTTAAAACAAGGCCTTTGACTATTTTTTTGTCGATCAGTTTGTGGGTACATGTTTGTTCTGCTATCTTTTTTACGTTTATACCCGAGTATTTCCCGTATGATGCAACCGAGTATTCGAGCCTTTATATTAAGCAGCAGGTAGGAATTTACTTCTTTGTGCCGATTATTATTGGTATTGCGGTTTGCATGCTGCCGATAAACTTTGTTAAGTCTTGGATAACAATTGCTTTTTGTGCTGTTTATTCTTTTATCTTTGGCATTGTTCGTTATATCACTTTTATGTTCATTTTATCTAAAGTATCACTTATGTATATGGCGTCGCTGTTCTTTTCTTTCGGACCATTTATAGATTTTTTGTATTTAGTTTGCATTTATAGTTTGCTTGCCAGCAGTACCGCAGATAAATTAAAACGTAATAAGGGGGTATGGCGATGGTAAGACTCCGTATGTGATCGCTTTTTTAAAATTTTATTTCATCTTTACTGTCATCGTAATGATTTTATTCGCCATCCGTCATTTTATTTTTACCTTTAATAGAATGTATTGTGAACAAAAGCTGTATTATCAGGATATTATTGATTCTGATCTTCCATTTATAACAGTATTGATACCAATGCATAATGAAGAAAAAGTCGCGCATGGTGTTTTAGATGCGCTTTTAGAAAGTAATTATCCAGTAGAGAAATTTGAAGTTATCCCAATCAATGATTTTTCGGAGGATGGGACGAAAGAAATACTAGAAGATTATGCAGTTCGTTATGGGAATATTCATCCTTTACACCGTAACAGTGGAGAAAGAGGAAAACCTGCAGCCTTAAATCGAGCAATGGAAATGGCACAGGGGGAGATCATAGTTGTTTTTGATGCTGATTATTTACCGGGGAAAGGCTTATTGGAAAATTTATCGACGGCTTTTCTTGACCCAGAAGTAGGTGCCGTTATGGGGCGGGTTGTGCCTGTGAACACGAAAGCCAATTTTTTAACCAGATTGCTGGATTTAGAACGTTCCGGCGGTTATCAGGTTGATCAGCAGGCTCGTTACAACTTAAATCTTATCCCTCAGTATGGAGGAACTGTAGGGGGCTATCGAAAAGATTTAATGATGGGTACTGACGGTTTCAATACAAAGATCTTAGCAGAGGATACGGAGCTTACATACAGGCTTTTTTGCTCTGGCTGGAAAGTATTGTATGCTAATAGTGCTGAATGTTATGAAGAGGCTCCTGAAGCGTGGCATATAAGAGCCCGTCAGATCGCCAGATGGTCGCGTGGACATAATGAAGTAATGTTTCGCTATGTATGGAAACTGGTAAAAAGCAAGTATTTAAGTTTTTGGCAAAAACTTGATGGAATGTTTTTGTTATTCATTTATATGATGCCAGTCATTCTATTTTTTGGATTAATTGACTCTATTTTACTATTCTTTTTAGATGAGATGGATATTTTAGAGGGATGGTGGGTATTGTTGTTTTTAGGCGCTTATAATACATTTGGAAATTTTGCACCATTTTACCAGGTCGGGACTGCAAATGTTATTGACGGATCTAGAGAGAGAATATTATTGCTACCTTATCTGGCTTTTAATTTTTATTTTTATCTCTGGTTTATAACTAAAGGATTTTTTAATGCGTTAGTAGATGTTTTGACTAGGCGCGAGGCTAAATGGCAAAAGACAGAACGTTTTAGAAAAGAAAAACCGGGTGGATTTACATGATGCTTGTAATTTTTTGCTGCTTGTTATTTTTAATAATGATAGTATATCCTTTCTGGCCTGGATATAAAGAAATGAAACGAGGACAGGATAACGATAATCTTTATATAAAAAAAGATTATGTTAAAGATCCGCGTTATTTTGGTTTGTCCTTTAGAAATTTGTTGGAACCTTTTTTAGGACAGATCAGGGAATTATCAGCAGGGCAGACTTTAGAAATAGATTTATCTAAAAAAGAACTGATAATATTAGGACAAGCAGATAAGCCGCAAGCTTTTGTTGAAGATAGGATCACAATTTTTTCTGAAGATATCATTTTACCGCCTAAATCGACATCTTCAAAAGAAATTTATGCATTTAAAAAATTAGAAGCAGGAGAAATGTGCGAATTACGGGCTGTTGCGATTGATTCTGATGGTTATCTTCATCAAGGTGTAAAAATTATTCGTTGGATTGATACAAAGGGGTGCCTTGTAGTAGAGAGTAATTGTGACCTTGGTATAAGTGCAAGCAGCGAAACTAAATTGGTGTTAAAAGGAAATAACTGTATTTTTAAACGATTATTTGCCCCAAGCATTGAAATTGGAGGAACTGAAGAATTTGTTAAAGATTATGATAGCAGTGAGCTACAAAAATATCCTGAGTACAATGATGTAGATTATGATATAGAAAAAATAAGGGAAAATTCAGTTTTTATTAATAATATTGTTACACATAAAAAATTCGTCGTCCACAATTCAGCAACGATTATTGGAAGTGTAAAAGCATATAAAAATATGTGTTTAGAAGAGAATGTAAAAATTTGGGGTAACGTATTTTGCGAAAGGGATCTTGTAATAGGAAACTGCTGCCGAATAACTGGCACGGTTTTTGTGCAGGGATGTCTGAAGGTAGGGAACAATGTAGTGTTGGGTGAAAAAGGAAAAATTAAGTCTGTAATAGTAAGAAAAAATATTGTGTTTGGAAGAGGGATCGTGATACATGGGTTTGTCCTTACTGAGGGAGTTGGAAAAACTATATGAAAAAGATTTATGTGTTTGTTCTAATAATATTTTTAGCAATTTCAGTTTATTCTTTTTATGCTTATAATAATGAAAAAGATATAGAACAGGATAAAGAAATAACAGTAATCCTGGCGGTAAATAGTAATATCGTCAAAACCGATAGTAAGGTATTAAAAGGCTATGAAAGTGTGCTGCAGGAAGAAGGCGTCGCCTATAGAATAATTGATGTGTACAACTTGCAGCATTTACAACCTGCTGAAATTTTAAAAAATAGCCCAGCTGTTATTTTTCCAGACAGGGTCGCTGAGAATCTGCCGCAAGAAATTGCAATGTGGTTGCATGACTACTTGGAACAAGGTGGTTACAGCTTAATTGTGTATGATGCTGGAAGCCTTAATAAAAGAGAAAAGCATTTGGGAAATGCTGTTTTTAGCAGTCTACTTGGTTTTAATTATTCCACTTTTAAAGAAGATAGGCGGCAGGCATTCCATCATGGTTATCTGGAGTTTCTGACAGAAGAGAAACGCGATTTTTTTCAAATTCCTTTGGGAAAAACCGTTGATGGAGTTACTTTGAGTGGTTATCATTATGGAAAGTTATCATATTCATGCGCAATATTGAAGTGCAGCATGCGCTTCGTGATGAAGATATATACGCATGGGCAGTAGTTGAGGATGGCCGCAAAATACCAGGTATAGTTAAACGTAATATAGGAAAGGGAAGTTTGTTTTATGTCAATTTACCTTTGGGGGCTATGAAGATTGATGCTGATGATTTGCCGTTGCGAGCTGTTCTTAGAACTGTCTTGTTTAATTTTGCTAAAGTTCCACATGTACTTAATGTTCCGGATGGTAAAGGTGGTATTGTTATAAATTGGCATATCGACTCTAACGTAGAATGGTTTTTCTTGCCAAGAATGATCAGAGAGGGGTTGCTAAGAAAGAATATTCCGATGTCATTTCATATTACTGCCGGTGATTTCAGAGATAATCCTGGGGATGAAATGGGGTTTATGGTAACAGAATATCCGGGCAGAGATATAGCATTGCAGCTTATTCCATATGGGCGGATCGGATCACATGGCGGCTGGGCCCATAACTGGTATGGATATGGCGTTGAAGTGGGGCGCTTGCATGATGCTGATATTGATAAATACATAAGTATGAACAATGAAGCTATAGAGAGCGTTACCAAAAAGAAGGTGACTGAGTATTCAGCACCTATTGGAGTTTTTCCTCAGCCTTATAACACTAAAGCTTTGGATAGTATGGGCGTAGAAGTTTATTATTATACAGGAGATTCTGGTAGCAGTATTAATAGAACTTTCTATAATGGCGAGATGGTATCAGAGAAGGTTTTGGCCTTTCCGATTGTCCCGTCAGGCCTTTATGCCTCACTGGGTGAGATGCATGAGTTGGGACACTATGATAATGAAAAAGTATTAACATGGTTAAAATCTATTCCTGACTACGGGCGTAATAATAGAACCTTACGATTATTTTATTCGCATCCTTATGATTTAGATGTCTATGAAGAAACTTTTTTTGAGTTTTTAGATTATCTGGATGAGGAAGAGCAAAAAGGTTCGGTTGCTGTTATGACGATGACTGATGCTGCCAGATTTTTGCAAAAGATGCTGAAAACGAAATACTCCTTTAAAAATGATACTGGGTTAACAGTTGCCCTGAGTAATCCTGATGGACTGGAAGATATAACAATAGCGGTGCCTAAAAAAGGATTGAGTGTCGAAAAGAGCCCCTATCTTAAGCTGGAGGAAGATAATAACTATTATTATCTAACGGTAAAAAATTATGATAAGAAAGAATTGGAAATACATTTTGCTCGTATGTAGCGTATTTGTTCTATCAGGTTTAAATGTTGCATTTGCATATGATAACAGTAACCATCCTGTCAGAATTATTGCTTCGCGTTATAGAACGATGCCATATGAAGTGTTTATAACTCCTTATGAGGTTGGCCTATATGCCTTAGATGATTTAGATAATACTGATCATCGAAAGGATGTAAAAGCTTTTTTGGAATGGTATCTGAAACGTATTAATAATAATGATAAAAATGGTATGAGCGGAACTATTTATGATGTTATTTTGTATGGAGATAAGGAGAAAGTCTTACCACAATATGATTCGATAGATGGTTATTCGGGGTTGTTTTTAGTATTGTTGAACAAATACTGTGAGCAGACTGGTGATATAAGTTTGATTAAGAAATACTGGCAACAAATAGAAGATATGGCATACACAATTTCCTATTTGCAGCAAGTGGATGGACTAACTATTGCTATGCCAGACTACCCGGTGAAATATTTGATGGATAATTGTGAAGCTTATGGCGGGATTAACAGTTTTTTTTATTTGGCGCAAAAGGCAGACAAAAAAATAAACTATGAATATTATCAAAACATTGCCGATAATATTAAAAATGCTATTTTCAATGTTTTACTAAATACATCAACAGGCGATTTTAGCTGGAGTGATGAAGCTGATGGTAGAATATCAAATTGGGGAATTTTTTATCCTGATTCTTATGCGCAGATATTTTTGATTTATTATGATGTTTTAGACGAGTATGGTAAGTCGGTTATTTGGGATAAGTTTTTAGAACGCTATCCAAGTGTAACATGGAAAAACCTACCTTCAGAACAAGCTGTTTTTTGCAGATTAGTAAAAAAGAAGATGGGGATGGATGCGAAATGAAAAATAAGTTAATAGTTTCGACTTCAACTGCTTTTTGCGGACTTATTGCGGCTAATGTTTGCTGGGCTGGTGTAACGTTGCCAAGTAATGTTAGAGATGTTGCAGATATGCTTCAGTATTCGGCACAGGAGCAGCAGAAGAAAGCCTTTGCGACCGCAGAAACAAAAGCAGGCGTTGAAAAAATAGAGCAGGAAATAGCTGCGCTAGAAAATACTGACGTGGAAGTAGAGGTTTATAATAACACTTTGAGGCAGCAACTGCATAGTTTGCGTAAACAGTTGGCCAATGCAAACTTTGAGCATAATAGAAAAGAGAACAGGTTACAGGAGATACAACAACGGAAAACGGACATCGAAAGCAAAAATTATGAGTTGAATAAAATCGTTGAAGTTTATGGGGAAGGCCGCAAAGGTTATTTTGCCTACCAAGATATAATTTATAATGACGGTATATATGAAGGGTTGGTCCATAAAGAAGAACTGCTGAGTAGTGAGCTTAATGATTTAGATACTACGATAGTGGCTCTTAACCAGACGATAGACGCTTTAATATTAAAAATGAATAATGAAAATATAGCGGAAGACCCTGCGTTGGAAGAAGCTGATAAAGAGGCCCGATTAGAAGTGCTGAAACATGATTTGGAGTATGTGCAGAATTTATTAAAAGAGTATGAGCGTGGTTATGACATAGCTGATCGTAAGAGCAGCAGTTTTGGTACAGAAAGCAAATATTATTCTTGGCGTGATGATAAAGGAAATAAAGGACATCAATTTTATCAGCCTTTCTATTATAATATTGTGGCCGGGCCTTGGGAGTATGGGTTAGCAACCGGATTTATCAGCTCTGATAATAGGAGCAATGATAATGGTAAGGTAAATTGTCTGACTGATACTACATTAAATGTTGCGTTTCATAAAAAAGCTAAAAAGAATGATGTAATGGTTTTTTCTTTAGCGGTAAATCTGCCAACAGGTAAAGATGCGTTGCATGAATTTGATCCTGTTATGGATGAAGATCTGGTTGAGAAAGCACGTTTTGGAGAAGGATTAAATTTTACACCGGCTATTTGGTATTATTATAATCGTGACGATAAAAACACCTTTATTTTCGGAACTTATTACACTTTAGGAGGTAGATACGACCTCACGCCCAGTATGTGGGTAGAACCGGGAAATGCTTGGGTTAAGGAAATGCGTTGGCAACACTTGAACAAAAAATTTCAATTTTTAGCAGGGCTTTCCCATACTTCTTATGAAAGAACCCGAGAAAATACTTTGGAATATACTTCTGGCCATCAATTTAAGCCGGAGTTGACCTTCAATTATGCGCCTGATAATACTCAGTTTTTTACTGCGTACTATTGGCATACTCAAGAAGATCCTTTGCGTTACGCTACTTTTGATCGAATGAACGAAACTAGACGTGGCAGGAATTATGGATTGCAGTGGTCAAAGGATATCCCAGATAACAGACGGATACGTTTGTTGGTAGATTGGCTAAATAGCAGCGGTGAAAACTATGATCCGTTGACGAATATTTCAACTAATCAACGCAGAAAGACGACTTTCGGGATTGGTTTTGATCAATATTTTAAAGAGCGCTCAGAGAAACTGTCGTTGGATATTGAAACGTTCAGAATGAAGGATGGCGCTGTAACTGGTACTAGCAGTGATAATAACTATCGTGGTTTTAATGTGTATTTAAGTTATTTGAAGTATATGTGAGTGGTATAGAACGCTAATAAATACTTAAATTAACCTCAAATTTGAAAAAATTTGAAAAAATTTGAGGTTTTTCGTTTTCTTTTGGTAGTGGGTAATAAAATTTTAGAAAAACCAGGAAATATTAGATGAAAAATATCCGCCGAAAGCGTAAATAGTTACAATAAAAGTTTACAAAAACAAAAGAAAACATGTAAAACATATTACAAAGTTACGCAAAAGAAACGCTAGGGTCCGTGTAATACAAAAAACACGGTTTAATGCGGGTTTGCGCTTGTAAAAAAATCAAGAAAAAGTATTGACACAGCCAAGTGGCAGTGTTACAATATGTAAGTATCTCGGGATAGCTATGCGCTTTTACAAGGAGGGTTTGTGATGACAGTAGAGTTGTTAAAGCAAGCAACGAAGCGAGTTGTCGGGAACAAGCAAACCGCTAAAGCGATTCAAAAAGGCACTGCAAAGACGGTTTATATAGCTGATGACGCAGATGTCCGGGTTGTGCAGCCACTGCTTGATGCCTGCGCTGAAGCTCGGGTGAATGTAGAAAAAGTAGCGACAATGCAAGAACTTGGTAAAGCCTGCGGAATCCATGTCGGTGCAGCGACAGCCGCGATACTCAAAGGTTGATAGGGATCTGGAAGCTTTGCTGAAGGATTTTTATAATCATTAAAATCTATTTATTCGGAAGGAGGTGCCGATATGCCTACAATTAATCAATTGGTTCGCAAAGGCAGAGAAGTTTTGACTGTAAAATCCACTGCCCCGGCATTGAAAGAATGCCCGCAAAAACGTGGAGTTTGCACTAGGGTTTACACTACAACCCCTAAAAAGCCTAACTCTGCTCTTCGTAAAGTAGCTCGTGTACGTTTGACTAACGGTATCGAAGTTACTGCTTACATCCCTGGTATCGGCCACAATCTGCAGGAACATAGCGTTGTCCTGATTAGAGGCGGAAGAGTTAAAGATCTTCCTGGTGTGCGTTACCATATCATTCGTGGTGCACTTGACACTGCAGGCGTTGCTAACCGCAATCAAGCCCGTTCTAAATACGGTGCTAAACGTGCTAAAGCAGCTAAAAAGTAATCAAGTCTACACAACGAATTGATAATCCATAAGGAGGGAAACACATGCCGAGAAAAGGCCCTGTAACAAAAAGAGACGTTTTGCCGGATCCTGTATACGGTTCAAAACTTTTGACAAGATTTATTAATAAGATTATGCTTGACGGTAAAAAAGGCGTTGCTGAACGCATTGTATATGATGCTTTCGATCTGGTTCGTGCTAAAACTGGTAAGGATCCTCTCGAAGTATTCGATGCAGCTATGAAAAACGTTATGCCGCTTTTAGAAGTACGTGCTCGCCGCGTTGGTGGTGCTAACTACCAGGTTCCGGTTGAAGTCCGTGCAGACCGTAAGACCACCCTTGGTATTCGCTGGCTGGTCAACTACTCCCGTTTGCGTGGTGAAAGAACCATGTGCGAACGTGTTGCTGGTGAGATCATGGACGCAGCAAACGCTACCGGCGCTGCTGTGAAAAAACGCGAAGATACCCACAAGATGGCTGAAGCAAACAAAGCGTTTGCACATTACCGCTGGTAATGGCCCGATCCCTATAACGAGGAGGATAAAAAAGTGGGCAGACAATTTCCGCTTGAAAAAACAAGAAACATCGGCATCATGGCTCATATTGATGCTGGTAAAACTACTACGACTGAACGTATTCTGTTCTACACCGGTAGGGTTCATAAAATCGGTGAGACTCATGATGGCGGCGCTACCATGGACTGGATGGTTCAAGAGCAGGAACGTGGTATTACTATTACTTCTGCTGTACCACCTGTCAATGGGATGGACACCGCATCAACATCATTGATACGCCAGGTCACGTTGACTTCACTGTAGAAGTTGAACGTTCTCTGCGTGTACTTGATGGTTCTGTTGCAGTATTCTGCGCTAAAGGCGGCGTTGAACCTCAGTCTGAAACAGTATGGCGTCAGGCTGACAAATATGGCGTACCGCGTATGGCGTATGTAAATAAAATGGATATTACCGGCGCTGACTTCTACAATGTAGTACAAATGATGAAAGATCGTTTGAATGCCAATGCTGTACCTATCCAATTACCGATTGGTTTCGAAGATACCTTCCAGGGTATGGTCGATCTGATCAAAATGAAAGCTATCGTTTACAGCGACGCTCTGGGTAAAGAAGAAGAATTTGTTGATATTCCGGCCGATATGGTTGAAAAAGCCAACGAATACCGTCAAGCTTTAATGGAAGCTGTAGCTGAAAGCGATGACGAGCTGATGATGAAATATCTGGAAGGCGAAGAGCTGACGGAAGAAGAAGTTATGGCTGGTATCCGCAAACAAACTATTGCTTGCAAAATGACTCCTGTCTGCTGCGGTTCTTCTTACAAAAACAAAGGCGTACAGCCTTTGCTGGATGCTGTTGTAGCGTTCATGCCTGCTCCTACTGATATTCCTCATATCAAAGGCGTAAATCCTGAAACCGGCGAAGAAGACGAACGTCCGTCGTGCGACAGCGAGCCGTTCTCTGCACTGGCTTTCAAAATTATGACTGACCCGTTTGTTGGTAAACTTGCTTTCTTCCGTGTGTACTCCGGTACTCTCGGCTCCGGTTCTTACGTTTACAACTCTACCAAAGGTAAGAGAGAGCGTATTGGCCGTATCCTGCAAATGCATGCCAACCATCGTGAAGAAATCGACATGGTTTATTCCGGTGATATTGCAGCAGCAGTAGGTTTGAAAGATACCACTACCGGCGATACTCTCTGCGACGAAAAAGCTCCGATCATTCTGGATCCATGGTATTCCCTGATCCGGTAATCTCCGTTGCGGTTGAACCTAAAACTAAAGCTGACCAGGAAAAGATGGGCATTGCCCTTCAAAAACTGGCAGAAGAAGATCCGACTTTCCGTGTTCATACTGATCCGGAAACAGCACAAACCATCATTTCTGGCATGGGCGAGTTGCATTTGGACATTATTGTTGACCGGTTGCTGCGTGAATTCAAAGTAGGCTGTACTGTTGGTAATCCGCAGGTTGCTTATCGTGAAACTATCCGCAAATCTGTTAAGTCCGAAGGTAAATTTGTACGTCAGTCCGGTGGTAAAGGCCAATATGGTCACTGCTGGTTGGAAATTTCACCTCGTGAAGCAGGTGAAGGCTTCTTGTTTGAGAACAAAGTTGTTGGCGGTGCTATTCCGAAAGAATACATCGGACCGATCGAAAACGGTGTTAAGGAAGCTATGGAAAACGGCGTAGTTGCCGGTTACCCAATGGTTGATATCAAAGTTACCGTTTATGATGGTTCTTACCATGAAGTCGATTCTTCTGAAATGGCCTTCAAAATTGCAGGTTCTATGGGCTTCCGTTCTGGCGCTACTAAAGCCGACCCGGTTATCCTTGAACCTTATATGAAAGTAGAAGTTACTGTTCCTGAGGACTACATGGGCGATGTTATCGGCGATTTGAACTCTCGCCGTGGTCGTATCGAAGGTATGGAAGCTCGCAATGGCGCTCAAGTTATCAACGCATTTGTTCCGCTTTCCGAAATGTTTGGTTATGCTACCGACCTGCGTTCTAAAACTCAAGGCCGAGGCAACTACTCTATGGAAGTTGACCATTACGAAGATGTACCGAGAAACATTGCCGAGGCTATCATTGCCAAAAACAAAGGCACTCAAGCCTAATATAAAGTAAAACCTAATTTAAGGGAGGAAAAATAAATGGCAAAGCAAAAATATGAAAGAACAAAACCGCATGCTAATATCGGCACCATCGGTCACGTAGACCATGGTAAAACAACCCTGACCGCAGCAATCACCAAAGTATTGGCTTCTAAAGGCGGCGCAGAATTCATGGATTACTCCATGATCGATAAAGCACCTGAAGAAAGAGAACGCGGAATCACCATCAACACTTCCCACGTAGAATATGAAACAGCAACCCGCCACTACGCACACGTAGACTGCCCGGGCCATGCCGACTATGTAAAAAACATGATCACCGGCGCAGCACAAATGGACGGAGCGATCCTCGTAGTATCCGCAGCAGACGGCCCGATGCCGCAAACTCGTGAGCACATCCTTCTTGCTCGTCAAGTAGGCGTACCTGCAATGGTAGTGTTCCTGAATAAAGCAGATATGGTAGACGATCCGGAACTGATCGAATTAGTAGAAATGGAAGTACGTGAACTGCTCTCCAGCTACGACTTCCCCGGCGACGACATTCCTGTAGTAGTAGGGTCTGCACTGAAAGCACTTGAAGGAGACGCAGCATACGAAGCAAAAATCATGGAACTGATGGACGCAGTAGACGCATACATTCCTATTCCGGAACGCGCAACTGACAAACCGTTCCTGATGCCTGTAGAAGACGTATTCACAATTACCGGCCGTGGCACAGTAGCAACAGGCCGTGTAGAACGTGGTATCATCAAAGTAGGCGACAATATTGAGATCGTAGGAATGACAGAAGAGAAAAAAGCAACAGTAGTAACGGGCGTAGAAATGTTCCGTAAATTACTGGACGAAGCAGTAGCAGGAGACAACATCGGCTGCCTGCTGCGTGGTGTAGACCGTAAAGATATCGAACGCGGTCAAGTACTTGCAAAACCCGGCAGCATCCATCCGCACACAAAATTCAAAGCAGAAGTATATGTACTGACGAAAGAAGAAGGCGGCCGTCATACACCGTTCTTCAACGGCTATCGTCCGCAGTTCTATTTCAGAACAACAGACGTAACCGGCGTAACTGAATTACCGGAAGGTATTGAGATGGTAATGCCTGGCGATAACGTAACCATGGACGTAGAGCTGATCACCCCGATCGCAATCGAGCCTGGTCTGCGTTTTGCAATTCGCGAAGGCGGCCGTACTGTTGGCGCCGGCGTTGTTGCTGCTATCAACGAATAAGTAAGAGAGCGATAACTTGGTTTTCTGCTAAGACCGGTCCGACATAGACCGGTCTTAGCATATTTTTGAAAGTTTGTTGACATAGAGTGTTAACTGTGGTACTCTATATTAGTGAAATTTTGTGATTGGTAATCTATGAGTAAGAGAGGTGTTAAATATGCGCAGTTTAGTTACCATGGCTTGCACTGAGTGCAAACAACGCAACTATCAAACCAACAAAAACAAAAAGAACGATCCTGATCGTATCGAACTGAATAAATATTGCAAGTTCTGCAAAAAACACACTTTACATAAAGAAACTAAATAATTTTTGTTAACGTGTGATTTAGTATCAGGTATTCAAGCAAGGATGTGAAAAAATGGCCGTTCCGGAAACTACGGGTGTGAAGAACGCAGGCGGTATTACACGCTTTATGCGTGAAACTAAAGTAGAACTGAAAAAAGTAACCTGGCCTACCAAACAAGAGCTTATTGCTAATACTGCAGTGGTTTTGATTGCGGTTGTTATTTGTGCAGCATTGATTTGGGTCATTGATTCCTTCTTCAATGTTGTTTTTCGCTTGATTTTGCAATAAGGCTGCGTAAGGAGGAAAGGGAAGCTTCCCTATCATTAATATGGAATCAGAAAAACGTTGGTATGTAATCCACACTTATTCCGGTTATGAGAATAAGGTAAGCGCAAATCTGGAACGTAAAGTTCATTCCTTGGGTATGGAAAATGAAATTTTCCGTATTGTGATACCTATGGAAAATGAGGTTGAAGTAAAAGACGGTAAAAAACGCAGCGTCCAGAGAAAGGTTTTTCCTGGTTATGTGCTTGTAGAGATGATTGTAAATGATCGCTCTTGGTATGCTGTGCGTAATACACCGGGTGTGACCGGCTTTGTCGGTTCCGGTACTAAACCGATTCCTTTGACTGATGAAGAAGTCAAACAGATCATGCGCTCCATGGGCGTAGAAGAAAGCCGCCCCAAAATTGATTTACAATTACAACAGATGGTTCGTTTGAAAACTGGTCCGTTTGCCGGCTGTGTCGGCAGCGTTTCTGAAATCAATGAAGAACGTGGTAAACTGAAAGTTCTGGTTAGCATGTTCGGACGCGAAACACCTGTTGAGATTGATTTTACTCAGGTTGAAGAAGCTGAATAATAAGGAGGTGTAATAAATGCCGAAAAAAGTCGTAAAAATGGTAAAATTACAGGTACCGGCTGGTAAAGCTACTCCGGCTCCTCCTGTAGGCCCTGCACTTGGCCAAGCTGGTGTAAACATCATGGCTTTTGTTAAGGAGTTCAATGAACGTACTGCTCAACAAGCAGGTTTGATCATTCCGGTAGAAATTACCGTATTTGAAGATCGTTCCTTTACTTTCATTACAAAAACTCCTCCGGCACCGGTTTTGCTGAAAAAAGCTGCTGGTCTGGAAAAAGGTTCCGGCGAACCAAACAAAAAGAAAGTTGCTCAATTGAGCCGCGATAAAGTTCGCGAAATCGCTGAAGCTAAAATGGCTGACCTGAATGCTGCTGATATCGAAGCTGCTATGAGAATGGTAGAAGGTACTGCGCGCAGCATGGGTATAACAATCGTTGACTGATTTATAGTCGACTATTTATGTGGGAGGAATTATCCGTTTGTACCACAAGGAGGAAAGTTTAATGGCAAAATTTGGTAAAAAATATCAAGACGCTTTGAAACTTATCGAAGCCGACAAATTCTATGCTCCTAAAGAAGCAGTAGAATTAGTTAAAAAAACTTCTGTTACTAAATTTGACAGCACTGTAGAAGTTGCTTTCAAATTAGGCGTAAATCCTAAATACGCTGACCAACAAGTTCGTGGTGCTCTAGTTCTTCCTCATGGCACTGGCAAATCTAAATCTGTTTTAGTATTTGCTAAAGGCGCTAAAGTTCAGGAAGCAGAAGCAGCTGGTGCTGACTATGTAGGCGGCGAAGAATTGGTTGCTAAAATCCAAGGCGGCTGGACTGATTTCGAAGTCTGCGTTGCAACTCCTGATATGATGGGTGTTGTAGGCCGTTTGGGTAAAATCCTCGGTCCTAAAGGCTTGATGCCGAACCCGAAGGTTGGTACAGTTACTATGGATGTAACCCGTGCTATCAACGAAATTAAAGCCGGTAAAATCGAATATCGTACTGATAAAGCTGGTAATGTTCAAGCTCCTATTGGTAAGGCTTCTTTTACCGAACAACAACTGTTGGAAAACTACATCACTTTGGTCGATACTCTGATCAAAGTAAAACCGTCTGGTGCAAAAGGTCAGTATATTAAATCTATAACTGTATCTACCACTATGGGCCCTGGCGTAAAAATTGACGTTTTGAAAGCTAACAGCGACAAATAAGATTTTTGATGTAGTAACAACTTTATAAATCAGAAGATAATCGGGCCATAGACAGCAGGTGCGGTAACGCATAAGTAGAAATACACCTGCCGAGGCTGGAGACGATGAAGATAGACCTTCGCGACCTCCGGCTTAGGCCGAGAGGTCTTTTTGATTTTATAAAATCATTTTTTAAGAAGGAGGTGTGATGCATGGCAGTTATTAGACCTGAAAAAGCAGCTAAAGTTGCTGAGATCAAAGAATTGCTGACAGCTTCCAAGTGCACTATTCTGGTTGATTTTTGCGGTTTGACCGTAGCTCAGGATACAGCATTTCGCCGCAAAATGCGCGAAGCTGGCGTCAAATATGGCGTTGTAAAAAATACAATGCTGCGTATTGCTGCAAATGAAGCCGGCATCGAAGGTTTAGAGCCTGTATTGGAGAAAAACACTGCAATTGCAGTTGCTCCTGAAGATCCCGTTGCTGTAGCAAAAATTATTTGCGATTTCGCAAAAGAAAACAAAGCTCTGACTATCAAAGCTGGTGTACTCGACGGTCAAGTTATCGACGAAGCTGCAATTAAAGCTTTGGCAGAACTTCCGCCGAAAGAAGTCCTCATTGCAAAAATGCTGGGCAGCATGAATGCTCCAATCAGCGGTTTTGTCAATGTACTGCAAGGTACTATCCGCAACGTTGTTTATGCACTCGAGGCTGTTCGTCAGCAAAAAGAGTCCGCATAAGCAGTGTGTCTAACCAAGCAAGTTAAAACAAAAAATAAAACATTTGAATTTATGGAGGTATATATAATGAACAAAGAACAAATCATCGAAGCTATTGAATCTATGACCGTACTCGAACTTTCCGAATTGGTAAAAGCTCTGGAAGAAAAATTCGGCGTATCCGCTGCTGCTCCTGTAGCTGTAGCTGCTGCTCCTGCTGCTGGCGGCGCTGCTGCTGCTGAAGAAAAAACTGAATTTGACGTAGTTTTGACTTCCGCTGGCGCTGGCAAAATCAACGTTATCAAAGTTGTTCGTGAAGCAACTGGTCTTGGCCTGAAAGAAGCAAAAGAAATCGTTGACGGCGCTCCTAAAGCTGTTAAAGAAAAAATCTCCAAAGCTGACGCTGACGCTTTGAAAGCTAAACTTGAAGAAGCTGGCGCTTCCGTAGAATTGAAATAATTTCAATTAGAACTTTAATAAGCTTCCTGTTTTGCAGGAAGCTTATTTTTTTATTTTATTACTTACTATTGACAATAGAAAAACTTTGTGATAACATAATAAACTACAGTAAATAAATGAATTGCAGGTATTTTGATAACGGTCACGATGGCTCAGTGGTTGGGAATCGTGTACTGCTCATACGGTAAAGATGAAGTTCGTTCATCGAAGACAATACGCAAGGTCCTTGAGACAATCTGGAACCTTGCTTTTTTTGTCATTCGTGAAACGGGCTGAGTTTGGCCTGCCTGACAAAATATGAAGGGGTGAGGGATTACATGTTTAAACCGGTTCCCGTAGGCGATAGGACTCGGTACAGTTATGCCAGAATCAATGAAGTATTACCAATGCCTCATTTGATTGACATCCAAAGAAAATCGTATGAGTGGTTCATGCGAGAAGGTCTTTGCGAAATTTTTCATGACATTTCTCCGATCAAGGATTTTACAGGTAATTTAGAACTTTCGTTTGAGGGCTTTACGTTAGGGGATCCTAAATATAGCGTTGAAGAATGTAAAGAGCGTGATGCTTCTTACTCGGCACCATTAAACGTAAACGTTCGCTTGCTTTACAAAGACACCGGCGAGATCAAAGAATCTAAAGTTTTCATGGGTGATTTTCCACTGATGACTGAAACCGGTACTTTTATTATCAACGGTGCTGAACGTGTTATTGTCAGCCAGTTGGTTCGTTCTCCAGGCGTATACTACAATGTATCCATGGATCCCAGTGGTAAAAAAATGTATGGTACTACTGTTATTCCAAACCGTGGTGCCTGGATTGAATTTGAAACAGATGTTAATGATGTTATTTATGCTCGTGTAGATCGCACCAGGAAATTACCTGCTACGGTTTTACTGCGTGCTTTGGGTTTATCCAGCAATGCTGAGATTTTGGCATTGTTCGGTGAGCATCCTTCCGTTTTGGCAACTTTGGAACGTGATGCAACTACCAATCGCGAAGAAGCTTTAATTGAGATTTATAAGAAACTGCGTCCAGGCGAACCGCCTACTTTGGAAAATTCTACGCAGTTGATTGAAGCTACATTTTTTGATAATAAGCGCTATGATCTTGCCAGTGTAGGTCGTTATAAACTCAATAAAAAATTGGGCTGGCGCCGTCGTTTGCTGGATAAGGTTCTTGACGCACCGCTTGTTGATACTTCTACCGGAGAAATTATTCTGCCGGCAGGTACTAGAATTGATGATAAAGCTATTGATATCATCGAGCAAAGTGAAATTTTCAGCGGCGTAGGATTGAAAGAGGTTTTCATCCGCGTAAAAGAACAAGTACTGAAATTAATCTGTACTGCTGATATTCCCGAAAAACACCGTACTGTAACCGTAGAAGACGTTTTGGCATCTTTTGGTTATCTGCTCAACCTGATGGATGGTTTAGGTACAGGCGACGATATTGACCATTTGGGCAACCGTCGTGTACGTAGTGTCGGAGAATTATTACAAAATCAATTCCGGATCGGTTTAGCCCGTATGGAACGTGTTGTTAAAGAGCGCATGACTATCCAAGACGTAGATGTAATCACGCCGCAGGCTTTGATTAATATTCGTCCTGTTGTTGCGGCAATTAAAGAATTCTTTGGCAGCAGTCAGTTGTCTCAGTTTATGGATCAGAATAACCCGTTAGCTGAGTTAACACATAAAAGGCGTCTGTCTGCACTTGGCCCTGGTGGTTTGAGCCGCGAACGCGCCGGTTATGAAGTACGTGACGTACATCATTCACATTATGGTCGTATGTGTCCTATTGAAACGCCTGAAGGTCCTAATATCGGACTTATAGGTTCTTTGTCTACCTTTGCTATTATCAATAAATATGGTTTTATGGAAACTCCATATCGTAAGGTTGATAAAGAAGAGGGACGTGTTACTGACGAAATCGTTTATCTGACGGCTGATGAAGAGGACGAATATATTTGTGCCCAAGCCAATGAACCGCTTGATGAAAACGGTTATTTCTTGGGTGAACGTGTTACGGCACGTTATCTGAATGAAGTTTTGTCTTTGCCTCCGAATCAGGTTGACTATATGGACGTTTCTCCGAAACAGGTTGTATCTATTGCTACGGCGCTGATACCGTTCTTGGAAAACGACGATGCGAACCGCGCATTGATGGGTGCTAATATGCAGCGTCAGGCTGTGCCGCTTTTGTGTACGCAGTCGCCTGTTGTTGGTACCGGTATGGAATATAAGGTGCCGTTGACTCTGGCGTATGCGTACTTGCTAAACGTGCGGGTATTGTTGAGCGTGTTGTTGGCAATGAAATCCGTGTACGTGCAGAAGATGGCAGTGTTGATGTTTATGAACTTTTAAAATTTAAGCGTTCTAATCAGGGAACTTGTGTCAATCAGCGTCCTATCGTCAATAAAGGCGATAAAGTAGTTGAGAAGCAGGTGCTGGCAGATGGACCGGCGACTGATCATGGTGAATTGGCGCTTGGACACAATGTAATTGTTGCTTATATGCCGTGGGAAGGCTATAACTACGAGGATGCTATTTTGCTGAGCGAAGATCTGGTCAAAGCGGATATCTTTACATCTATCCATATCGAAGAATATGATTGTGATGCCCGTGATACTAAGCTTGGCCAGGAAGAAATTACCCGTGATATTCCCAACGTTTCCGAAGAAGCATTGAAAGATCTTGATGAACGCGGGATTATCCGTATCGGCGCAGAAGTACGTCCTGGCGATATCCTTGTTGGTAAGGTTACGCCGAAAGGCGAAACTGAGCTGACTGCAGAAGAACGTTTGCTGAGAGCCATCTTTGGTGAAAAAGCCCGCGAAGTTCGTGATAGCTCGCTGCGTGTGCCACATGGCGAAGCTGGTAAAATTGTCAGCGTTAAAGTATTTACCCGTGAAAACGGCGATGACTGCCGCCTGGTGTAAATGAACAAGTTCGTGTGCATATCGCGCAAAAACGTAAGATTTCTGAAGGCGATAAGATGGCAGGCCGCCATGGTAATAAGGGTGTAGTTTCCCGCATCATGCCGCGTGAAGATATGCCGTTTCTGCCAAGCGGAGAGCCGGTTCAAATCGTATTGAATCCTTTGGGCGTACCTTCCCGTATGAATATCGGACAGATTTTGGAAACTCATTTAGGCTGGGCTGCACGCGCTCTAGGCATGCAGATTGAAGCCGGTGCTGAAGGTTTGGCTGATCGTTTTGAGAAAGCCGGTTATATGTTGAAAAATATGGAATGCCTGAAACTGTAGAAATCGATAAGTTCGGTGAAGAAAGCATCAAAGCAATGAAGATGTCCGTACCTGTTTTTGACGGTGCTCATGAAGAAGATATGAATGCTACTCTTGATTTGGCTGGAGTAGATCCGAGTGGTAAAACAAGGTTGTATGACGGTCGTACAGGTGAACCTTTTGATAACAAGGTTACAGTTGGCTGCGTATATATGCTGAAGTTGCATCACTTGGTTGACGACAAGATACATGCCCGTTCTACCGGTCCGTACTCTTTGGTTACCCAACAGCCTCTTGGTGGTAAAGCTCAGTTTGGCGGGCAACGTTTTGGTGAGATGGAGGTTTGGGCCCTGGAAGCTTATGGTGCCGCTTATACTCTGCAGGAAATTCTCACAGTCAAATCTGACGATGTTGTGGGCCGTGTAAAAACTTATGAAGCTATTGTTAAGGGTGAGAACGTTCCTGAACCTGGTGTGCCCGAATCCTTTAAAGTTCTTATCAAAGAGCTGCAAAGTATCGGTCTCGATATTAAGGTGCTCAATGAAGACGAAGAAGAGATTTCCATGCGCGACAGTGATGATGATGTCACTGAAACTGCACGTGACCTCGATTTGAACATCGACGGCGAGATTCCGGCTGTTGCTGCTGTTGAAACAGATGAATATACTGTTGATGAAAATAGCGTTGAAGATGCGGAATTTGATTTAGTTGCAGATATTGGCAACTTTAACATGGAAGCTAAAGATGAGTTGGACGGAGATGTAAATAACTCCGACGATATTGAATAGAAGGGAGCGATCGATTCTTGTTGGATGTAAATAATTTTGAGTCTATGCGTATCGGTCTGGCTTCACCGGAACAAATCAGAACTTGGTCCTATGGCGAAGTAAAGAAACCGGAAACTATTAACTACAGAACTTTGAAACCGGAACGCGACGGTTTGTTCTGCGAAAGAATATTTGGACCTACCAAAGACTGGGAATGCATTGCGGTAAATACAAAAGAATTCGTTATAAAGGTATCGTCTGCGATAAGTGCGGCGTTGAAGTTACCCGCTCCAAAGTTCGTCGTGACCGTATGGGTCATATCGAACTGGCTGCACCTGTTTCTCATATCTGGTACTTTAAGGGTATCCCGAGCCGGATGGGATTGATTCTTGATATTTCGCCCAGGTCGCTGGAAAAAGTACTGTATTTTGCTAATTACATCGTACTTGATGCCGGTGATACTCCTTTGGTAAAAAAACAGTTGTTGAGCGAAGGCGAATATATCGAAGCCCGCGACAAATATGGCAGCGGTTTTAAAGTTGGTATGGGCGCTACTGCTATCAAAGCACTGCTGGAAGAGATCGATTTATCTGCATTAACTGCGGAACTGCGTGCTGAATTGAAAGAGGTAAGCGGACAAAGAAAAATTCGTGCCGTACGCCGTTTAGAAGTCTGTGAAGCTTTCCTTAAATCAGGCAATCGCCCTGAATGGATGATTTTGGATGTTGTTCCTGTAATTCCTCCGGAACTGCGTCCTATGGTACAATTAGACGGTGGGCGTTTTGCGACTTCTGACCTTAATGATTTATATCGTCGTGTCATCAACCGTAATAATCGGTTAAAAAGATTGCTTGAACTCAATGCTCCTGATATCATCGTACGTAATGAAAAACGTATGCTTCAGGAAGCTGTTGATGCTTTGATTGACAACGGACGCCGTGGCCGCCCAGTAACAGGTCCTGGTAATCGTCCTTTAAAATCTCTTTCTGATATGCTGAAAGGTAAACAAGGTCGTTTCCGTCAGAACCTGTTAGGTAAACGTGTTGACTATTCCGGTCGTTCGGTTATTGTAGTAGGGCCTGAATTGAAAATGCATCAATGTGGTCTGCCTAAAGAAATGGCGCTGGAATTGTTTAAGCCTTTTGTCATGAAACGCTTGGTTAACAGCGGTCAGGCTACTAATATCAAAAGTGCAAAACGCATGGTAGAACGTGCTACTACTGCTGTTTGGGATGTTTTGGAAGATGTAATCAAAGAACATCCTGTGCTTTTGAACCGTGCACCGACTTTGCATAGGCTTGGTATCCAGGCTTTTGAGCCGATCTTGTCTGAAGGGCGTGCAATCAAACTGCATCCTCTGGTATGTACTGCATACAATGCCGACTTTGACGGTGACCAAATGGCAGTCCATCTGCCGCTGTCTGCTGAAGCACAGGCCGAGGCCAGGATGCTGATGCTTTCGGTTAATAATATTCTGGCCCCGAAAGACGGAAAACCTGTTGCTGTACCTTCGCAGGATATGGTTTTAGGTTCATATTACCTGACAATCATCAAAGAAGGCGCTAAAGGCGAAGGGATGCGTTTCAGCAGCTTTAATGAAGCTTTGCTGGCTTATTTCCACGGTGAAGTTGAACTGCAGGCACGCATTAAGATTTATATCCCGAATAAGGATATTTATGAAGAACCTTCCAGCGAAGGGGTAAGTCTGGTAACGACTACTGTTGGCAATGCGATACTTAATGAAGAACTGCCGGTTGAAATGCGGTACTTCCATTTAGAAGATGAAGTAAACGAAGCCGGTAAAAAAGTTAAAGTATGGCATTTGAATAAACTGCTTGATAAAAAAGAATTGGGACGTCTTGTTGCTAAGGCACATAAATTGTATGGCAATTTGCGTACGGCTGAAATCCTTGACGTTGTTAAGAAAATGGGTTATGACAATGCTTGTAAAGCAGGTATTTCCATTGCTGTTTCCGATATCAAAATTCCGCCTGAAAAGGCAGAGATTTTGGCCGCTACGGAAAAAGAAATCGATAAAACTGAGCGTATGTTCCGTCGTGGTTTGATGAGTGAGGACGAACGTTATCGCAAGGTTATCGAACTTTGGGGCAAGGCTACTGATGATGTAACCAATAAGCTTATGTCGTCCACAATGGATCCGTTTAACTCTGTGTATATGATGGCTAATTCTGGTGCCCGCGGTAATACGCAGCAGATCCGTCAGCTGGCTGGTATGCGTGGTTTGATGGCAGATCCTTCCGGTCGTATCATTGACCGACCGATCAAGGCTAATTTCCGTGAAGGCTTGACTGTTTTGGAATACTTTATTTCAACTCATGGTGCTCGTAAAGGTTTGGCTGATACAGCATTGCGTACTGCTGACTCCGGTTATCTGACCCGTCGTTTGGTTGACGTTGCTCAGGATGTGATCGTACGTGAAGATGACTGTGATATCGTTGGTATCAATCTTGTAAAAGAGCGCGGACGTCTTTGCAAAGCAACCTTGGGTTCCAGTCAGAATAAACTGCGCGAGATTGTTATTGGACGTAATTTGGCAGCTGGTATTACTGATCCTGCTACAGGTGAGTTAATTGTCGAAGCTGATACGATTGTGACAGAAGATTTGTATAACAAATTAGCTGCAGCAAAGGTCATGGAAGTAGTTTTATATGCTACTGACGATATGAGCGGAGAAGAAACCGAGACAATTCAGATTAATATCAGCGATGAACAATCTAATGCTGTATTGAAAGAAGCAATGATGCATCATTTTGATGGCCGAGAAGTTGCTGAAGATGTTGTGGCAGATGATGGTACAGTGCTGATCGAAGCCGGTGCGACTTATGACGAAGCAATTATCGACGCTATTTTGGCTAATGGTACTGTCCGCGATGTTAAAGTTCGCAATAATGCAATCGAAGGTATTGAGATTGAATCGATTACCGAAGGTAAAAATAAACAAACTGTTATTGAATCTTTGCGCGACCGTATCGTAGGACGTTATCTTGCTGAAGATATTTTGGATAATGATGGTAATATCTGTTACCATATCAATGATTATGTTACTGAAGATATGGCGGATCAGATTTCTTCGTTGCGTGAAAAAGTAAAAATCCGTTCCGTACTCAATTGCAAAGCCAAAGTCGGCGTTTGCCGTAAATGTTATGGCCGTAATCTGGCTACAGGTAGAAAAGTTGAAGTTGGCGAAGCTGTTGGTACTATTGCTGCTCAATCCATTGGTGAACCTGGTACTCAGCTCACTATGCGTACGTTCCACACCGGTGGCGTAGCAGGTGACGATATCACTCAGGGCTTACCCCGTGTTGAAGAGCTGTTTGAAGCCCGTAAACCGAAACATCCTGGTTTACTTACTGAAAATGCTGGTACTGTACACATTGGTGAAGAAAACGGCATCCGTAAAGTAACTGTTACCAGTGAAGATGGGGAGCAGATTTATACTATTCCTTATGGGTCTAAACTCGCTGTTACCGAGGGCATGGTAATTGCTGTCGGCGATCGTCTGACTGAAGGGTCACTCAATCCGCATGATATTTTACGTATTAGTGGTGTGCGTGCTACTCAGCGTTATCTGGTTCAACAGGTATTGGGAGTTTATAAATCTCAGGGTGTTGAGATTAACGATAAGCATATCGAAGTTATGGTTCGCCAAATGATGCGTAAAATCCGCATCGAAGAAGCTGGCGATACTTATATGCTGCCGGGTGAATATATCGATGTTGCAGAATTTGAAGCACAGAATGCGGAAATGCTGGAAAAAGGCTTACAGCCTGCAGAAGGACGTCCGGTGCTGCTTGGTATTACCAAAGCATCTCTGGCTACTGATTCTTTCCTGTCTGCTGCATCCTTCCAGGAAACTACACGCGTGCTGACAGATGCCGCAATCAAAGGCAAAGTTGATCCGCTTTTAGGACTTAAAGAAAATGTTATCATTGGTAAACTTATTCCGGCTGGTACCGGTATGAATCGTTATCGTGATATCAAAATCAAATATAACACTACTAATAGCGACCAACAGTAAAATTACAGACTTTTAAGTAAAACCTCTACTCCTTATCATAAAGGAGTAGAGGTTTTTATCAAATTAAACAACAGAATTTCATTAATTTTTGAAAAAAGCGAACGATAGGATGATTTTTTGTTAAAAAGTTCACATTATAATTGACACATAGGGAAGCTATTGGTAAAATTATAATAATAAATAAGATGGTAGAGATGACCCGAGAAGGATTTTTAGTTGCGCATATAGCAGTTGAAAGATTTCGACTTGGGTTTTATTTTTTCTCACAGATACTTTAGGAGGCAGAAGCATGAAAGTTGCTATTATTATGGGAAGTAATTCTGACTGGCCTATTCTTGAGCCGGCAGAAAAAACTCTGAAAGAATTTGGAGTAGAGGTAGAGGTGATAGTTGCTTCGGCACACCGTACTCCGGATGTGGTACATGAATTTGCTGCTGGCGCACGCAATCGCGGCGTAGAGGCTATTATTGCCGCTGCCGGTGCTGCTGCCCATTAGGCGGTGTTATTGCTGCTTACACTACAGTGCCTGTAATCGGTATTCCCATCAATGCCACACCTTTGAATGGTATGGATGCGCTTTTAAGCTTGTGCAAATGCCTGCAGGTATTCCTGTAGCGACGATGGCTATTAATGGCGCTAAAAATGCTGCTTTGTTTGCAGTACAGATACTGTCTGTAAAATACCCTGAACTGGTTACTAAATTAGCAGAAAATCGTTTGCAGATGCAGGAAGAGGTAAAAGCCAAAGGTGAGAAGCTCGCAAAAATGCGTGCTGAGGGTAAGTAAGAAATGGTTGAAAAAGGAGAATTAACTGTGCCTGGTATTGACTTTGAATTAGACAAATTACATGAAGAATGCGGTGTTTTTGGTATTTATTCGCATAAAGACGATGTTGCACTCAATACTTATTGGGGATTGTATGCATTGCAGCATCGTGGGCAGGAAAGTACCGGTATTGTTACTACTGATGGCAGCAATATGCAGGTCAAAAAAGGCATGGGTCTGGTAGCTGACGTTTATAAAGACGGTGTCGGTGATCTTACTGGACACATAGCTATCGGACATGTACGCTATTCAACAACTGGTTCCAGTATGGCATACAATACTCAACCGCTGCGCGTTTATTTTGACGGCGGTAACTTGGCTTTATCGCATAACGGTAATTTGACTAATGCTGCCGAATTGCGGTCTCGCTTGACCAGAGATGGTGTGGTTTTTCAGACTACTGTTGACACAGAGGTTGTTTTGAGCCTGATTGCCCGCTCGCGGAAAGAGAAAGTTGAAGACCGTGTTGCTGAAGCAGTTAATGAAATCAAAGGTGCTTTTGCTATTTTGATCATGACTGATCATAAATTGATTGCAGTGCGTGATCCTTACGGATTCAGGCCATTATGTTTGGGTAAGCTTGATGGCGGTTGGGTAGTGGCTTCTGAATCAT
>ERZ860009.176-NODE-176-length-37514-cov-1.681465_pt1 | contig 37514 bp, 53 predicted proteins | sample MGYA00510114_ERZ860009 | MGnify/ENA primary metagenome ERZ860009 (study PRJEB30046, sample SAMN00715177) | human gut metagenome | study: EMG produced TPA metagenomics assembly of the A metagenome-wide association study of gut microbiota in type 2... | reverse complement strand
ATAGTGCTGCCCCCAGAGTCAGCGGCGTATTTATTACTGCGAATAGCATAGTTTCAGGGAGCAGTACAGAACATGAGTTTTCCGGGATGCTGGATGCCCAAATAGTGATCGATAATCAGGCTGGTAAACTTACGACTTCTGTCAGTAATAATACCGGCGGCAACAGCGCTACCTTTGCTGCTTTGAATAATATGTATTTTTCGCTGGATAGTGACCGGCAAAAACAGATGTACAGGCTGTATGCCCTGGATAAAACTAATGCTGCAGCCGCTTTTTCGCAAATAGAAAATGGGATGCTGCTGGATCTGGCCCATGATGCCATGAAAAACGGCTCTGTAATGAGAGCGGTATATGAGCAGCCGGCACTGGCGCGGCAGGACGGATTGTGGATGCTGAATAACAAGCGCTGGGGACGCATTGGCGGCGTAAATGGGCACGGCTATAATCTGACCATTGGCAAGGATTTTCTTTCCGATGAACATGGATATTATGGTCTGTTGTTTGATTACGGCAGCAATACTGTCAGCGGAGCTGCGGGAAGCGGCGAATATGACAGTTATTCATTGGGCTTATATGCTGGAAATAAAAACAAACCCGGCAGTATAACAGGCTTTGTCAGCTATGGTTTACAGGCCAATAAGGGTACCGCTTATCTGCCGGTACTGGGGCAGACCGCTGAAAGCGGTTATGACAGTAAAACGTTGGGGATAGGCGTTGAGTATGCCTATGATCTGGATTATGGAAAGCCGGAAGAATTGTGGCATGTCAGTCCTTATGCCAAGCTCAATTTTACCCATTATAGGCAGAAGGCCTTTAGAGAGCATGGTGCAGGTGTTTTTGACCGCAGTTTTGGCAGTTATAGTGATAATTATGCCGAAGGGGAGCTGGGCTTATCCTTTGACCGCAGTGAGGGTACGGGCGGTTATGGCCTTCGCCTGGGTTATAAGCGTATCCTGACTGGCGAGCGGCAGCTTATGGAAGTCTGCTTTGCTGAAGATGAATGCGGGTCCCTGCTGCCGGTACGCAGTTGGGGAGAGGGCAGGAACCATTTTGTGGCGGCGGCTTATGTCAGGCATGATTTCAGCCGAAAATGGTCGGCTGGCGGCAGCCTTAGCGGGGACTGGTCTAATGGTGGACGGGAGATCGGGGCCCGGCTTGACTTGGCTTATCATTTTTGATTTCTTAATAATAAAAAAGACAAAGCCACTGTCACACTTATCACAGTGCGGCAGTGGCTTTGTTGCGTGAGCAATCGGCACATTTACAGTGCATTTTGGGGGGGATGGCTCAGCGAACTTGGTATTTAAGTTCTTTTTCCATCAGAGCGCCGTTTTCAGGGTTGAATTTCATTTCGCCGCGTAATTCGGGGGTATAGAATTTCAACTCATATTCATAAAGGCCGTGTCGCTGTCAAGTTTTACTTTAGTGAAGGTTGCGTTGGGGAATTCTTTGCGAACGAGGTCCTGGACATCAGCGGCAGATAGTACGACTCTGGGGCTGCCGAGAACTGTTTGGGCATCCATTTTGAATTCTTTTACAGCGCCGCCGTTTTTGAGCACTTCAACTTCATATTCGGTGTTGGTAGCGTTGTCGTAGAATTTTACTTCGTAATAAGCTGCGTATTTGTGGCTTTCGTCTTTGGTTACCAGATGAGTGCTGCCGGCAGGTACCCATTGTGCAGCGATGCTGCGTGCCTGATCGGCGTTGATGAACTCAGCGGCAAAAGCGGTTGCTGTGATTGCTAATGTACAGATTGCGGCGGCGATGATCGCCAGGATTTTTCTAGTCATGTTTTTTACCTCCTTGCGCCGTTTTCTTTATTCGGCGTTTTCTTTGTCTTTATTATAACGCGGAAAGATTAAAAGAAGATTAAAAGAAAATTTAATAAAAATTTATTTTAAAAACTTATTCGTTAATTTGCTTTTTTATTGTAAAATTCTAGTAGAAGGCTTATTGAAAAATAGGAAAGACAAGGTCTTTTTATGAAAGAAAATAAAAACTGGAAAAAACAGATCGCCTTATTCCTGATCAGCCAGAATCTGTCGATGTTCGGTTCGTCAGTAGTGGGCTTTTCGATCGTTGGTATATTACCGTAACGACTGAGTCCGGATTCTGGATAACGCTGTCGACGTTGGCAACGCTGATTCCTCAGGTGCTGGTTTCATTGTGGGCGGGAGTATTTGCGGACAGATATAATAAAAAAACGATCATCATGCTGGCGGACGGTTTTACTGCTTTGGCGACACTGCTGGCTTTTGTGGCTTTTCATTATGGTTTTGCAAATTTAAGCTTTTTGATCTTTATCGCCTGTCTGCGTTCTGTCGGCGGCGGGTTTCAGGCTCCGGCAGTCAACGCGCTTTATCCGGAGATCGTGCCGCGGGAGCATCTGCTCCGGATAAACGGTATCAACCAGATGGCGAATAATGTGCTGCTGTTGCTTTCTCCGGCAGCCGGCGGAGCTATTTTGGGTATGTTTGGGATGCAGTGGACTTTTTTAGTAGATCTGCTGACGGCAGTTATTGCCATTGCCATCATGTTCAGGCTGAAAATAGTAACAAGAGCAGCGGACAGATCTGATAGTTCGGTACTGAAGGAACTGAGGGAAGGTGTACGTTACACATGGTCACAGCCGCTGTTAAGAGTAATGCTGGTCTGCTATGCGGTAACTTTTATTCTGATCACTCCGGCGGCTTTTTTGTCACCACTGATGGTAGTAAGGAGCTTCGGCAGTGAAGTTTGGAAACTGACAGCCAATGAAATGCTGTGGTCGCTGGGCGCTCTTTTGGGCGGCGCGTTTGTCGCCTGGAAAGGCGAGTTCAAAAACAAGATTACGATGATAGCGGTCTCGTTGGCAGTGTTTGGCTGCACATTTGCGCTGATGGGACTGTCGCGGGTCTTTTGGGTGTATCTGATCTTTGATTGTATCTGCGGGATGTTTGTACCGGTACTGATAGCGTCTGAGACGGTTTTGATCCAGACTAATACGGAAAAGGGTTATATGGGGCGTGTTTTTGCATTGCTGCAGTTTGTTTCGCAGGGGATGATGCCGATTGCTATTCTTGGCTTCGGACCGCTGAGCGATCTTGTCAGGATAGAGTCGATCATGATCGGCTGCGGCCTGCTGCTGATATGTTGGAGCCTGTATTTTAAAAAGGCGGCTGGCCGGGCGCTGTGCAGTATTTGACTGCTGGCAGGGAAACAGCCTTAGGCTTGTGCTATAATAAAAATAATTGAGGAGGTTGCGGCTATGAGACTTTTATTTGTGGAAGATGAGCCTGACCTGCGTGAGGTGCTGAAAAAGCAGCTGCAGGGAAGCGGTTATAGCGTCGATGCCTGCGGCGATGGTCTGGAAGCTCTTGATTATTTACAGCTTACAGCCTATGATGCCGTCATTTTAGATATTATGCTGCCCGGAGTCGATGGGCTGTCGGTACTGAAAAAAATGCGTACTGCCGGCGATAAAACGCCGGTATTGCTGCTGACGGCGCGGGGCAGTGTTGAAGACCGCGTCGCTGGTCTTGATCTGGGGGCTGATGATTATTTAGTCAAACCATTTGCTTTTGACGAGTTGGTGGCGCGTTTACGGGTGCTGCTGCGCCGCAGCAATGGACAGGTGTCGAACGTGCTGCAGTGCGGTGGTCTGGAAATGGATCTGAACAGCCGCCGCGTCAGCAGAGACGGGCGCGAATTGCAGCTTTCCGCTAAAGAATTTGCTGTTCTGGAGTATTTACTGCGCAATCAGGGCGTAGTCTTAGCACGCGAAACAATCGAAAACCATGTTTGGGACTATGATTTTGAGGGCGGTTCCAATGTAGTCGACGTATATATCCGCTATCTGCGGAAAAAAGTAGATGACGGGTTTGAGAAAAAACTGATCCAGACAGTGCCGGCGCCGGCTATGTGCTGAAGGAGACTTTATGAAAAGCTGTCGGTTAAAATGAAAATAACCCTGTGGTATACAGGGTTGATCGTGATAATTTTGAGTGCTATTTTTACGGCTGTTTTGCTGGCAACAGACAAGGTGTTGCTGTTGGGTGTACAGAACAAGCTGGAAGAAGAGGTCTATGATTTTGCCGAAGAACTGAAGGTCGACAGCAATGGCCGTCTGCGTCTGGAGAAACTGGATTTTTTAAAGGACGGGGTCAGGCTTGCTGTATATCACGAGAATGGTCAGATGATCACGGGCCTTGTGGCCAGCGGTCTGCCGGAAACACCCTTTGCAGACGAGCTGCTGCAGAAGGCTGGAAGTGACCAGCAAAACTGGTTTGTATATGACTTTTATTTTAAACCGCGTCATGCTGATAATTTTTACTGGGTACGTGGAACGGTACCGCTCAGTTCTGCATATGCGGAACGGGATAAGATTTTGCGGCAGTGCGCATTGTTTTTTCCGCTGCTGATCCTACTGGCTGCCCTGGGCGGCTACTGGATCACTAAAAAGGCTTTTCGTCCGGTAACACGGATCACGGAAGCAGCCGCGCAGATCAGCAGCGGCAGTGATCTGTCCAAAAGGATCGAACTGGAAGGTGCTGATGATGAGATCATACGCTGGCGAAAACCTTTGACGGGATGTTTGCCAGACTTGAGGATGCTTTTGAAGCCGAGCGGCAGTTTACCGACGATGCTTCCCACGAATTGCGAACACCGACCTCGGTGATTATCGCGCAGGCTGAATGTGGTTTACAGTCGCCTGATCTGGAAAGTAAGCAGCAGGCACTGCAGGGAGTGCTGCAGCAGGCCGGGAAAATGTCGAAGCTGGTCAATCAGCTGTTGCAGCTGTCTCGGGCGGACAGGCATAAAGAAAGCCTGCATTTGGAAGAATTTGATTTAAGCGAACTGACCGAGATGGTGGCAGAGGAAGTCCAGGGTCTGGCAGAATCCAAAGCGGTCACGCTGACGGCAGAGATCGAACCGGGAATCTTAGTTAAAGCTGATCAGACTCTGATGATGCGTATCTGGCTTAACCTGCTGACTAATGCGGTCAAGTATGGCAGGCAGCAGGGGCAGATCTGGCTTACTTTAAAGAGTGACGGTAAAAATGCGGTCGGTACTGTTCGCGATGATGGCATTGGGATCAGCGCAGCCGAGCTGCCAAAAATCTGGAAACGTTTTTACAGAGTCAATACCGCCCGCAGCAGTGGTGACGACAGCGGCACCGGTTTAGGGCTGGCGATGGTGAAATGGATGGTCGAAAGTCATGGAGGAACAGTAAGCGCTGTCAGTACCTTAGGGGCAGGCAGTACTTTCAGCTTTACGATCCCGCTGCGGCCTTCGTAAAATAAATAGGGAAACAAAAAAGCTCACTTCGCAAGAAGTGAGCTTTAATTTCTGGTGGCCCCGGCAGGATTCGAACCTGCGACCTTTTGATTCGTAGGCAAGGGTTTTAAAATAAAATCTTGCGTAAAAAATGCCCTGTAAGCGCATAAACACAGCGATTAAGGTGTTTTATGTGATCTGTTGTCTGATCGTGGTAATACCTAAATTTTGGCTAAAAAGACAGTGTTTTGGGGTACAAGTTCCCCAACTGTTCCCCATAATTACAGAAGCACCGTTTATCAAAACGGTGCTTTTTTCTAAGCAATATTATAAATGTTGGCAGCGGTTTTGGCAATCTCTAAAACTTTGTCCTGCCGGCGCAGGGCATATTTGTTGGTTGTTTCTAAACGGCTATGACCAACTACAGCGGCGATATCTGCTGCAGCATAGCCTTGAATAAACATTTCTGTTATAAAGCTGTGGCGCAGGTAGTGAAAACTGCGGTAACGCACGTTGGCATGCTTTAAAATCATCTTCCATGCTCGTTGCATGTTCCTGACGCTGATAGGCGTTCCGTTGGCTGTGCAGAATAAATATTTACTATCTACATTGCAGGCTGCTAAGTAGTCTTGCAGGATTTTGCCATGCCGGCATCAAAATATTGTATTCTAACAGAAGCTTTGGTTTTGGTTTTGCCTACATAGGTCCGACCATTTATATCGGCTTTTACGGCATCTTTTATTTTACAGTAATTTTTTTCGAAGTTTAGTGTGCTGCGTTCAATTCCCAAAATTTCGCCTATACGTGCGCCTATGACACTTTCAAGTGAGCAGAGGGCATAATAGCGTAAAAATTTAGGCGTGTTTTTTAATTTAGTGATAATAAGTTTTATTTCTTCCGGTGTAAACGGTTCATCGTATTCTGGTTCATACTCAGGAACAATGGCTATATCCATAGGATTTTCAAGAATAAGGTTATTTTTCCTTGCAGCTCCAAATAGGATTTTTAAGAATTTATATACCTTTGATTTATTGGAAGCTGATAGATCAGCTTCTGCAATAAAGGCATTGATATCTTCAGGCGTGATTTTATTCATCACTTCGTTTGCCAGCGGATAAAGCTTTGAAGCCAGGTAGGTGTAATAATTAACAGTGCTTTCAGCTATTTTAGGATTGGCAGCCTTATTTTTTATGAAGGCAAAGGCAAAATCCTGCAAAGTAGTATCATAGCTGTAGAGCGGATTTAAACTGCTGTATACAAGGCGCATTTTATTGAGCCAGTTGATTACTTCTACTTTATCAACATCCTGAATTTATGCGGTTTGCCGTTAGTATCGCGCAGTGTGCCGCACCATTTTTGGCGTTCCTTGTCCCATGATAGACCGCCTTCACCGTTTGATCGTCTTTTTTTCATATAAAAAACCAGCCTTTCTTTAAAATTGTGTATAAAGTAGTAAAGGCTGGTTGCAATATGTTATAATATTAGCGTAATCAGCCTTACTTTTAACGGGGTGGGGTTATTACATTGCCGTTGATACTGGTAATATCTGCGGCTTACGCTCGGCGCTGGTAACGCCGGGCGTTTTTTATTTATTCCTGATATATTTTCATAATTATCATTTGATTTATATATGTAATTTTCTGATCTATGCTTTGCAAAGTATTTAAGCCGTTTAGGTAGCCTTGACGCATTGGATCAGAGTTACACCATGTTTCAAATTTTTTTACACGTTCAATAGATGGTCCGTATGCTTTTTTGTAAATTTCTGGCATTTTTCAAATTCACCTTTAAAGCGTGCGTTTTCAAAATCGTATGCCAGAGGATTAGCGTATTTATTGATTTTATCATTTAGTTGGCAAGCATCACGAAAACTTGCTCGTACAGCATTTTTGACATTTTTGCGCGGGTCGGTTTGTGCCGCATATACGCTACGGCCGACAGCAAAGGTGCCAGCAGAATATGACTTTGTGCCATAATCATACGGAATAAAAGTTGTACCGTTAGCGTTTGGAAGTGCTTCAATTAAATGTATATTGATCGCTGGCGCGTATCCGGTAGCTTTTGCACCAAAAGCGTTTTGATACTGTTGCACTGCAGTATCTTCGCCAGCTAAATCGATTTTTACTATAAAAGGAATTTGATTTGGTTTTATAGTGGCCTGATATGTTGACGGTGGAGCTGCTTCTCCGTCAGCACGGCGTATTTCTTGAACTATAAACCTTTTACTGTAGTGATTTTTTAGTTCCTTTTCTAATTCTGCAGCACCAGCAACTATATCTTCATCAGCGTTCTGACATTGAAGAATAGTATCAGGAACACGATAAAAGAGAACTACTTTTTTTGTTGGTTCTGGTGTTGCTGCGGCATAAACAGTGTTAAATGCAAGCATAATAAAGCAGAATAAAAGAACCAGTTTTTTCATCACTGAACACTCTCCCTGAGAATATAATATTTATTTAATCGTCGGGATGACGATTACAACTGAAATCAACATATATTACCCGACCTTGTTTACGAACGGGCCTTCGCCGTTTTCCGTTGTTTCATCTTTCTTGTTTACTTGAATAAAATAGTCAATGTTGTTTTCTATCGCCCCTTGCTGCTCGGCAGTGAGTTGGCGATATTTTTTTATTAGGATAGATTCTTTTGTTGAATAATCTTTGGTTTGTTCATTTAAGAAGTAATCTAACACATTAGAAATTTGATAAATGGCGCATAGAATTAGAAATGTGTCTGCATCTGGTTGTCTATAATTGTTTTCCCAACCATATAAAGTTTTTTCTGATATTGAAATATTATAGCTCTTTAGAGAATCTACAACTTGTTTGACAGACAATTTTAATTCTTTTCTTTTCGATTTTAAAAGAGTTCCTATATCCATGTTACCCTCCTTGTTGGAATTATAATAACACTTAAATTACCCAAAGTAAAGAAAAAAATCTTCAAAAAGAAGAAAAAAGACTGTTCAGATAGTTGACTTTCTACAAAAAGAAGATTACAATAAAAGAAAAATCTTCGAAATGAAGAAAGAAAGGGGCGATAGTATGGATGTTACACAAAAAATTTACACCATTATAAAAGAAAGACATATTCCGGTAAAAGCAGTATGCGAAGGTACAAATTTACCGTTGAAAGTTATGTACTCGTCTTTAAAAGAAAATGGTAAAAGAAAATTGAGGGCAGATGAATTTTTGAAAATATGTAAATTTTTAAAAATAAATCCTATGAGCTTACGTGAAGATAAGGATGAAAAATCAGCAAAGGGGGCATAGGTATGGAACTACTTATCAAAAACGACGAAAAAAACCATCACAAGATAATAATTTATTGTGATGGTTGGAGTGTTGGATATATTAAAACAATTAACAATTGTAGCCAGCATGAATGGTTAGATTTTGATGATCCTACATTATCTGTATTTTTATTGAGCTGTGTTTTTTCGTTTATCGCTGTTATTATATCCTTTTTTTGAGACTAGTTTTCTTCATATCCTTTAAGATTGTAAAAAAATTCATGAGCTTTATATATCTTGCGGTTGGTATCTGAAAACAAACTTCTGTGGAACCATGATGTATCGGTAACTTTCATAGATACAACTATACCGTCATCGATAGCAACATATTTGTTGGCAAATATAAGAACGTCAATAGATGTATACGATCCCGCATTTAATTCTCCAAATTTTCTTGCTGGAAGTTTTATGAAAAAATTCTCTAAATTTTCCAAACCAAAAGCTGTTATAAAAAGTGGGTTGTTTTGTACTTCTGGCAAGGTGCTACGCTGAGTTGCTATAAAGTGATTTTCATTTGTTTTGGGATTAAATGCCCTAAGATCAAAGAAGGCCATGTTTACATTGCTTGGATTTACTATATTTACAGAAGTATAGAAAGCAACTTTTGCAGAAGTCGGATATGGTTCTCCATTAAAAAAGATATCTGTTTTAGGGTTTAAAACATAACAATTTTCTTGCCATGTTACAGTTAATCTTTTCCGTTGGCGGTATAAAGTTAAAAAAGAAATCAGCAAAGAAAATATGGAAATGTAAATGGCATAAGATTCCAATAAAATCACGCCTTTCAAAAATGTTTTCTTAAATATTATATCATTATAAAGCTAAAACGAAATAAAGCAAATGAAAAATCAGCAAAGGTGGCATAGACGTGCAGGAAAATGAAAAGTTTGAAAAAGAAGATGCCAAACTTGCAGAGGAAATGCAAGCTTGGCTGCCGGAGGAAAAATATATTCTTTTGGAACGTCGTATTTTGATTACATTTTTGCGAGTAAATGCCAGGATAAATGCGGTTGAGAAACCTTCGATATGGATCAGAGGTTTAGAGTGTTTGGGAATGTCTTTATCAGCTGGCGTTATAGGTGCGGCTGTTGTAGTTGCTATAACAAAAATTTAACAATAACAGCTGACAGCACAGATGCTGCAACAGCAATAATAAAACTATCTCTAAGGTGTTTACGATGTTCTTGCTGTTTATTTTTTTTCGGAAATTTGAAGATTGTATTGATAATTATTTAATGTCAGCGAACCTAAACTGGTAAGTTTTAATTTATAATCATTCGATAATGAATTTTCGTGGATAATATCTAAATACCTTGTTTTGTCTGGTGGCAGATTATAAATGTTAGGAGTCGGTAAAGTTAAACGCATTATACAAATTTCTATATCAGATGCTGTTTCAAAATGTTTGATTATTTCAGATTTTCGGGTAATGCCTTTTTGACTAACGAATTCTAATATTTGATATTCAAGTGATGTTAATTGCATGGTTGAAACACCTCGTTTAAATTGTAACACATTATTTTAATAATTATAAGAAGATAGGAGCTGACTGCTGATATGGAAAAAGTTCAGGATACGCATTTAAACATTGGCGGGCTAAATTGGCCTGTACTTATCAATGTAGAGCAGGTTTGCCGGGAAATGGTCGATTTGAGAAATAACATAGAATTAGGGCTGAGATGCGTACTTGATTGCATCAAAGCGATCAATCGCAGAATAAAAGTGCGGAAGCGTGTCAGCTGCTGTTTTAGAATCACAGAAAGGTCTGAACGTAAAAATGCAAAATGCTGGAATAAAAGGAATTCCGGCTGGTGCTGAAAGGTGGTGCAGTAAATGCAGCGTATGAGTTTGAGCAAGTTTTGTAAAATCTACGGAGCAAGTTATTATGATATGTTGAATTATTGCCAGCGTGGCTTGTTGCCGCATAGTGGAGGCGGTAAACGCGGCTGCCCGATCAGAGTTTGGGATGAAGATGTTATTGCTTTTTTGCGCGATCAGGATCAGCGACAGGCTGAGCTGAAGGCTGCCAGTATGAAAAACATGCAGCAGGCTGCAAATATAATCAGTTTACGCAAAAATAAACCTAGTGATGAAAATCGGTTTAAAAGCGATATTCTTGATCTTAAAAGTGAAACTAAAAAGCTTTTGGCAAAGCGTAGAGCTGCTGCACAATAGGGAGGGATGTAAATGAATAATGAAAAAGAAAAGAACGTATAGTGTTGACGCACTATACGTTCAAGGGTAGATGTAACTTAGCAGTCCGCATCTACCCATTATTTTATCATAGTGGGGTGATATTGTGAAATACTTTTTAACTGTTTTAGGGTTGGCCTGCTGCTTGTGGTATTCGTTTTTTATGGATGAACCTAAGCAAACTGTTGCTGTAACTGTAACGGTGCAGGCGGGTGATACTTTGGAAGAAATAATTTACGATTTAAAAGAAACGTATGACGATCAGCGCGACTGGCGGGAGATTTGCGCACAGGCTGAAAGGGATAATGCTTTTGGACGCTATATTCTGCCAGGTGAACATATTATTTTTAATATGGAGGTCGCGGGAAAATGAAACCTGAATGCAATAACTGTCGGTGGAAAAATAAACGGTATCCGGGTGTTTATCCGTGCTGTGACTGCATTGGACTTAATACTTTGGCAAGCTATAATTTCTTTTGTTTTCCCGATCAGCTTAATATGTTCGGAGTTGCTGAGCTTTGCCATTGCCGGAGCTGTGGCCGGCGTGTACATATGGAGTTTGGCGATCGTGGCTATAAGTATATTCGCTGCAAATGTGGAAACACCATGCAGGCAAAAGTAACTGTAGAAGAAATGATCTGCCGCTGGAATAATCGTGCGCCGGCGCGAACTAAAATGTGGAGGGCAAAATAAAGATGAATAACAAAGCTGAATTGCTTTCAAAAATAAAAAAGCTTGCTGAAGCTGGATTTTATGGCGAACAGACTAATGCTGCTGAAATTTTAGAACGATTAAAGAAAAAATACGGAATAACTGATGCGGATATTGCTGAGGATGTGGAAGAAATCATATGGATTAGATACAAAACAGAATTAGAACAACGCCTTATTTGGCAAGTAACTTATATGGTTTTAGGACACGTTATTGGCTACAGCAAAGGGCGTAGAACTAAAACGGTTGGCATAAAAGCTTCAAAAGCTAAATGTATAGAAATTGAAGAAATGTGTAATTTTTATATAAGGGCTATGAATGAAGATCTGCAGATGTTTTATGATGCATTTTTAGTTAAAAATCAAATTTTTCCGCCGGAATCAATAACAACAGAAAAACCTACTAACAAAATAAATCCTAATGATTTAAGACTTGCCTTTATGGTAGAAGGTCTTGAAAAACATGAGCGTTATAAACAGATAACCACACAAAACGATTAAGGAAGTGAGTTTAATATGGACAAAAGAAGCTTCTGCTGTCGTTGTGAAGAAGTGTTGATGAATGGTTTTTATTTTCATAACAGTGAAGTTGGTATTTGTAATAGATGCGTAACGGATTTAGCTATTCAGATGATTAAAAATGAAGATAAGGAAGTCATAAACACTTTGAATAAACATATTAGGAGTAAAAAGGAAGGGTGAATATTATGGATATGAATTTATTTGAGCTTATTCAATATACCTTTCTAACGATAATATTTTTTATTGCATCTATGGCTGCAGTTAATGTTTTGCTTACCGCTATGGGAATTTATCTTTTTTGGAGGAAATAAATTATGGAGTATGTCAATAAACGGACTGGTGAAGTATATCAGGCCGAGGAAGTTGATTTAAAGAATTTGTGTGATGGTGATTTGAATTTTTTGTTCACCGGCGAATTTAGAAAGCTTATTAATGAATTAGATATTGGTGATAAAGGCAACATAACTATTAATATCAAGGCAAGCAAAAACTTGGATGCTACTGGTGATGAAGCAATATTTGTTGAAGCGCAGCTTGGCACTAAATATCCTAAAGCTATTATTTCAGATAATAATGCCAAAAAAGTTGCTGAAAATGGTCGGGTTGTTCAGAAGATTGAAACAGGCATGTTTGATGAAGCTACTGAGGGGGCAGGAAAGTGAAGATAGGTCTTGTAGACGTTGATGGGCATCGTTTTCCTAATCTGGCATTGATGAAAATATCAGCGTGGCACAAGAATTACGGGGATACAGTTGAATGGGCCGGAAGTTTAGAACATTACGATGTTGTGTATATGGCAAAGGTTTTTACTTTTACGCCGGACGATATTCAATCATATCAGGCAGACGAAATAGTAAAAGGCGGGACTGGTTATGATCTTATAAGTAAGCTGCCAAATGAAATAGAAAGTTGTTACCCTGACTATAATTTGTACGGTATTGAGGATACAGCATATGGCTACTTGAGCAGAGGGTGTCCACGTAAGTGCCAGTTTTGCATTGTGGCAGAAAAGGAAGGTATGCGAGCTCATAAGGTGGCAAATTTATCTCAGTTTTGGAGTGGGCAAAAATATATAAAATTGCTTGATCCTAATTTGTTAGCTTGTCCTGATTGGGAAAACTTGCTTGGACAGTTGGCTGGTAGCGGAGCATGGGTAGACTTCACGCAAGGGCTTGATATAAGGCTTATGACTGATAAAAAGGCTGCTGCTATCAATAATGTCAAATACAGTATGCTTCACTTTGCGTGGGACGATCCGCACGATATGGTTACATATGATAAGTTGATTAAGTATAAAGATGTTTGGAAGGGTGATTTTAGACGGCGAAGGGTTTATGTATTAACGAACTTTAATAGTAGTCACTCTGGCGATTTGTTTCGTGTATATGCTTTGCGTGAGCTGGGATATGATCCCTATATTATGATTTACGATAAAATTCATGCGCCGAAGGAAACACGCTATTTACAAAGGTGGGTAAATAATAAGCGAATTTTTCGAACGATAAAATATTTTAAGGATTACGATCATACGAGAGGATGAATAGTTTTATGGAATTATATAAAGCACTGGAAACAATCAAAAATGAATGCACAAAACACACTGAATGTGTGGATTGCCCTTTGGGATTAGGCCATAGCTATTGTGGAATTATTACAAATGGATTTCCGGAAAAATGGAATTTACAAAAGCCTGTTAATAAGTTATTTGCGGTAGAAACAATACATGCGGAAGAACGGTGATATATATGGAAAATAATATTTTGAATAAAGAAAAGGTTGCTGAGCTGATGGAGCATTTAGAATGTAAACGGTACTATTCTAAATGCTTGAAAGATGTGACTGAACTTAAAGAAAAAATGAAGTATGAGGCTACTGGTATTGAAATTCGATTTTACTGTTTTGGTACAGGAAGCCGTATGGCTGTTGGTGAAAAGATTGACTTTCATGGTGATCTTAGTGAAGGCAAACTGGAAGTTTTAAACATTCTTGCTCAACATATTCTTTCTGATATGGAAGCTGACTTGGAACTTCAAATTAAACGGTTAGAATCCTGTTTGTGGGATAAATTTAGATATACAGATGATGCGGTGCCGGAGAAAAGTGTTAAATAGAATATAGCTAAATAAAAAATATAAGGTGATGCTATGGCTGTTGAAATTTATGTTAGTTCTGAGGAACTCAAAAAAACTTTGGAATATGTTGCGCTGATTGGTGGCAATATGGCTTCTGGCAAAAAGCAGGATGATGATCTAAAACAAATGGCTGGCGCTTTGCGTATTGTAGCAGTAAGCCCGCATAAAGATAATAATTATATGCTTATGTTCTGCCGGGCAGGAGCTGCAGAGCAGCTGACGTACAGGATGGAAGGAATAAGCCACGGTTGCAGTCAATCAGCTGATATTTGTATTGAATGTAAACGCTTTTTGGCTTTGGCAAAAACTTTTACAGGTGACGTCAGACTTATTTTTGCTGAAAAAGAGCTGCAGATCGTTGTAGAGAGCAGTCAATATAATTTAACGATACTATCAGCCCGCCTGCCTGAATTAAAGATACCTGAAGGTGGCGTGTGTCTTTCTACAAGCTTTTTACAGGAAGCAATGAAGCATTGCAGTGCTGCTATTACTAAAGATGCTGTTGGAGCAAGAGGTGGCATAGAAATAAATATTTCGGATGACGGCAGTGCCGTCTGCTGGAGTGCGCAAAGTTCGTGTGTTGCAAAATATGTAGTGCCGTCTGCATGTTGCAATCATGCTGTTAAATTGATTTTGCTGCCTTTGAATATCCAACATATTGCAGAGCTGGCCGAACTGAGTGAAGTTCGGCTTATAAGCAGTATGCAGGGTATTTATGTTACAGCGCCGCGGTTTGATTATATGTGTCAGTCAGTAAGCGGCAGTTTGCCTGACTGTGAAAAGGTTGCTGCAAGCAATAAGGAAACTAAGCGCATAACTATTAATAAAAATAAGCTGCTGGCTGCTATTTTAAGGGCTTCAGTTATTGTTGGCGATAAATAGGCAGTAAGATAAAAATTTGCAGTGACGCAGAGCGGCTTTATATCGAAGCTGTCAGCATTGTTGGGACTGGTATTGAAAGTATTGCTTTGGATGCTGTTGAAGGCCAGGACGAAGATATAAATTATTTTTCGGCCGGCAGGCTGTACAGGCTGATATATAACTGTCGTGGTGATAGCGTTACTATTGGCAGTAATGGCAAGTATAAGCCGATTTTTGTGCGTGCTACAGGCAGCGATAGTTTTTATATAGTTGCATCCATGAAAGGTTAAAGGTATGAGTGGATGGATAAAATTGCATCGTAAATTGTTGAAAAGCCGTGCGTGGTGTGGTGCGGATGCAGAAGGCAAGGTAATACTGATTACATTGCTGTTAACCGCCTGCCACAGCGTCACACACTGGCAGATAACAACAGATAAAAACGCTGTACTGAATCCGGGTGAATTGTTTATCAGCTACCGCCGCTTTGCTAAAAGCTGTGGCGTATCTTTAAAAAAGCTTACAAGTGAATTTAACCGTCTTGCCGTAGTCGGTTTTTTAGAATGTAAAAGTAAGCGTGAAGGTACGATTGTGCATATCAAAAACTGGGAATGCTATCAACTGGCGGATACACCTTTGGATACACTTTTGGGAACAGATTTGGAGACACCTGCGGATACCGATACTGCAAGGGCTTCCAATGAAAATATTGCCGCTGCGGAAACACCAAAGGGAACAGCTTTGGGTACACCTTTGGCGACACATAACAAGAATTATATATTATTAAAAAATAAGTTAAACAACACTGACACAAACAAGAAGCTGCGCAGTGCCGCTGCAGAACCTGAATTTGCGGCTGCCTTACAGGAATATGATGCTGCTTTTACAAGTGCCAAACACAGACTTACGAACGACGAAATGCATATGCTGCAAGCTTTTGCTGTTACAGCTAAAGCCGTATGGGTATTGCAGGCCGTAAGGGAGCTAAAAGCGGCTAACAAGGGTAAAGTTATTCGCAGTCCAAAGAATTATCTTTTTGGCATACTTGGTAACTGGCTTACAGATGGTTTGCCAAATGACAATAAAGCTGCACAGCAGTCGCTGGATGATTTTTACAGACAGGAGGGCATAACGTGAATGTTATAACAAAGCAAAATGTATTAAAAGCGTTTTACCAGTTTGATAAGAAAAAGATGCCGATCATGGAAATAAACGGTAACCTTTCTGCGAGCATGGATGTGGCTATGCGTAAGAAGTTATGTGAAGAATGGCTTAATGCTTTTTGTACGGTGGATGCCGATATTTTTGATAGAGCGGCCGAGCTTGCCCTTGCTGCATGTAAAAAATATCCGGAAGAACTTGAAATGTGGGATTTTATCAATCAGGCTGCTGAGCGGGGTAATAATGAACCGTTGCAGATAGAACCATTACTTCCAACGCCGCCCACTCCGAAAAAAGTACCGGAATATGTTCAAAAACCTCAACGTATTGCCAAAATAATAGAGTTAGCAAAAGCAGGTCGGTTTGCGGAAGCGGCGCAGTATTTCAAAACTTCTATCGAAGAAGATGAAATAATTTGCTATGCTAAAGAACATTGGCCTGAAGCAGAAGGTGAATGGATTGAAAAAAATAAAGATGAACTTAAAGAACTGGTTGAACAGGAGCATATATGCGGCAAATGTATGTGTTTGAAAAGGTGCAGGACGAACGGCTACAGGCGTGTTGGTTCAATAGATAAATATACAGGTTTTCTGATTTTAAAGATGGAAATTTGCTCAATGAAAAGGATGGCAAAAAATGCAGGCATACAGAATTAATGGGTCGCTGGTAAAAGTGGAACGGTGTGCAGCTGAAATGTATATTGTCAGAAATATTCCGGGTGTTTTTGATAATCAGGTTGCTATTGGCGCAATCGTCCATAAAGAGTTAGCACAAAAGTTTTTGGACAGCTACGCCGTGAAAAGCAGCGATAAAACATTGGACATCTTGGATGTTGACTTTGAAGAAAAACTTCCTGAAGGAATACGGTATTGCCGTGGTTGCGTATACTGGAACGGAAAAGGATGTGAAGCAGGTGATAAAGGCGCGTGATGAAGAAAAAAGGCTGGCTGTACAGAAACTGGAAGAATATGCTTTGAACCGCGAAGCGCTTAAAGGCCTGCGCAGTAAGCTGAAAAGATTGGCAGACGCCGGTAAGCCTGCGGCTGTTTCGGCTGGGGCCTTTGACGCAGCCGCTACCAATACAGCACCTTATCATCCTGGCATGATGAATATTGCTGAAGAATGTCAAAGAATACTTTTGAAAATAGCAGACAGGCAGGCTGAAATATTAATTATTGAAGATGCGCTGCAAATAATCAATAAAGGAATAAACTGTGAGCATTACAGCGATATATTGATAATGCGCCATTAGACGGCTATAGTATGGAGTGCATCACGGAGAAGCTGGGCTACAGTTCAAGGCAGGCTATTTATAACCAGTACAATAAAGCTTTAGCTAAATTTGCTAAGGCTTTAGGATTGTAAGTGCGTTGGAATGGACAAAATGAGGACAGATTTTTGCTTTTACCTGTGGTAATATGGTAGTGATAAGAAATGTAAAAAACGTATTCGGCACTTGCAATGTTATATTGCAGGTGCTTTTTTATGCGTGAAATGAGGTGATAATTTGCCAAACAGAATAAAGCGTGAATGCCGTAAGCTTGGATGTCTTAGCCTGACGGATAATGCAAATGGCTATTGTGATAAGCACCAGCAGGAAAAATTCATGCGCTATGACCGTTATCGTAAAAGTGCTGCGCAGCGTGGCTATAATGCGCGTTGGCAAAGATACAGAAAAATATTTTTGCAGGAACATCCGATTTGTGCAAATTGCCGCAATGCGCCGGCGAGTGTAGTGGATCATATCAAGCCGCATAAAGGTGACTATGATTTATTTTGGGATGAAGCTAATCATCAGGCGTTGTGTAAACGCTGCCATGATATTAAAACTGCTACTGAGGACGGCGGCTTTGGTAATGATATTTTGAAAAAATAAAAAATATTTTTTTCTTAAAATTTTTGTTCAGGAAAATCCCTTATGAGGGGTAGGGGAGTACAATTTCCTATAGCTTTTCACATCATACCGCACCGTACTCGAACTTTTGAAAAGTTCCCCTATCATATATTTTTTTGCAAATATTGATTGAAGGAGGTGATATTTATGCCGACACCGGCTCAAAGTGCTAAGGTTATGCTTTTTAACCGTGGCAATAAAACTGGTAAACATTATACAAAAACAGAAATTGAGAAACGGCAAAACGCAGAAGAAAAAATCAAGCGTGCTGAAGTAGTATTGAAAACACCTGCGTTTTTAAAAGAAAAGTCGTGTGCTGCGGCTTTGAAAATTTGGAAGGAAATTATCAAGGAAGGGAAAGAGATAGAGCTGTTTGACAATGTTGATGCACGCATATTGGCAAACTTCTGCCGCTATCAGGCTTTGTTTGAAGATGAAGCTGTGAAGATGTTCCCTGATAAAAAGAAATTAGATATGTATGGTAAGCAGGCTTTAAGCTATGCTGAAAAGCTTGGACTTACGCCAACTGCCCGCGCCCGCCTTGTTGTCAAACGTGCTAATGCTTTAAATGACGATGATGAACAGGATTCAATGATGGCATGACCTGTTATGATGATTTATTTGTGACTGAGCGCTATGCGCGCGAGGTCGTTGACGGACTGCGCCTTGTGTGTAAGCGGGAACGGCAGGCTTGTCAGCGGCATCTTGATGATCTGGAAAGGCAGGGTACAGATAGCTTTCCTTATGTTTTTGATGAAAGCAGGGCAAACAGGATTTTTGACTGGTTTGAAAAATACTGCGTGCACGTGCGTGGCGTATATTCCGGGCAGCATATCCAGCTGCTGCCTTTTCAGTATTTCGACTTGGGCTGTGTTTTTGGCTGGGTACATAGAGAAACAGGCGCACGGCGGTTTACCAAAGCTTTTAATTTCCGCGCTCGTGGCAATGTCAAAAGCACTGAAATGTCAGGCGTTGCTTTATACGGCATGTGTGCTGACGCTATCTATCCACCGGGTAAGCCTGAGCTGCGGCGCTTTGAAATGGCACCGGAGGTTGAATGCGCGGCCGTGGACAGGGAACAGGCAAGACGTGTTTGGGGTGATGCCTGTTCTATGGGTGAAGCTTCTGTAGAAATCAGCCAGAAGCTTATTATCAAGCGTACGCGGGTAGAGCATAAAACGCGTAAAGGCTGGATGCGGGCTTTGAGCAAACAGACGAAAAACAAGGATTCCGGTGCGCCGTGTATGGTTATAATTGACGAATATCATGCGCATCCGTCCTCCGAGATCGTTGACGTGCTGAAATCCGGCTTCGGCAAACGGCTGCAGTCTTTGCTGTTTATCATTTCTACGGCTGGTAAAGATGCAGAAAACAATCCCTGTAAGGCAGAATATGACCTGTGTTGCAAAATCTTAGATGGCGATACTGATGAGCCTATTGATGATTATTTCTGCATGATACGCGAACTGGAGGATGGCGACGATCCTTATGATGTCAACGCTTTAGTCAAAGCGAATCCTGTGCTGCAGCATGAAACTGAATACAGCAAGCATTTGCTGAAGGAAATCGTAAGCGAGGGACGTGAAGCATTTGTAAGTAACGACCCGAAAAAGCTGCGCGAATATCTGACTAAACGCTGTAATTTGTGGCAGGACAGCAGTGAATTGAAATATATGGATGGCCTGATGCCTAAGTGGAAAACACTGAAGGTGACCCGTGATGAACTATATAAAATTATCAGCGGCAAGCGCTGCATAGTTGGTTATGACCTTTCAAAGCGCATTGATCTGACAGCTGCGACTTTTATTATTCCGCTTGATGAAAAGCGTGTAGCAGTAGTTTCGCATGGCTTTATACCTGAAGAAGCGGTAAAACGACATGAACAGACTGACCGCATAGCCTACAGGGAATATGCCCAGCGTGGCTACTGCACCATAACAGAGGGCGCAGCTGTTGATTATGATGTGATGAAGGTATGGGTAAAGTGCTTTGCTAATGAGCTGGATTTAGATGTTGTGGAACATTGTTTTGATGGCTGGAACGCTTCTTACTTCATGCAGAAGCTGGAAGAAGAAGGGGAAACAGTTATTGAAGTGCGGCAGGGTATTCCGACTTTGAGCGAACCTACCAAAGAATTCAGGCTGAAAGTAGTGGAGAGCAATATTATCCATGAAGGCAATGAGCTGTTTGACTGGTGTTTGCGTAATGCGTATGCCTACACTGACAGCAATGAAAATATCAAATTGAGTAAGAAAAATAAAGATGATACGCAGCGTATTGACTTGGTTGCTGCCGGCATAAATGCTATGGCACGTTTGCCTGCATTTTATGAAGAATACGGTGGCACTGGCGGCAGTTCCGGCGTTCGTTTTTTGTGAGGTGATGTAATGGATAAGGAAGATAAGGCTATTGTCATACTGGTGCTTTTGGGTATGCTGCTTGTCGTGACCGGTATTGCACTGATCAGTATACCGGCTGCTTTAATTGTTGCCGGCGTGCTGTTGGTTGCTGTGGCAGCCAATATTGCCAGGCGAAAAGTAGAACAAACAAAAAAATGAACGGCTGTTTCCTTGTGGGAATGGCTGTTTTTATTTTACCTGAAGGGAGGTGAAATAAAAGATGAGTGATACGATACGCAGCCCGGCAGGCCTGCTGGTGGGGGCTTTCAAAAATCTCTTTGCGCCGGGTGCCGCAAAGAGTGCAACTGTAAGCAGCCAGTTTCGCCTTACACCGGGAATGATGCTGAACGGAGTGCAGCTTAATAATGTTACTGCCATGCAGTATAGCGCAGTATGGGCTTGCATCCATGTGCTGGCTGAAACATTTGCCAGCTGTAAATGCTATTTGTATCAGAAGCTGCCTGACGGCAGCAGGCGCAGGGCTGTTGAAAATCCGCTGTATGATGTGCTGGCATATGTTGCTGCACCGAATATGCCGGCTTATTATCTGCGTGAAACTATGCAGTATCATGTGCTGAGCGGGGGTAATGCCTATGCTGAAAAAGTATTGGATAGCAAGGGAGAAGTTGCGCAGCTGAACATGCTGCTGCCTGTGAATGTGCTGCCGGCACAGGACTATAACACCGGCGAGATTTATTACAATGTCAATGACCGCGGCAAGCTGTATAAACTGCCGGCAGAAAAAATACTGCATATTCCGGGGCTTGGTTATAACGGTGTTATCGGTTATAGCCCGCTGGCAATGGCGCGGCGCGCTATCAGCTTAGGTATGAGCAGTGAAGAACTTGGCAATAAATTTTTTGAAAATGGCGCATTGGCAACTGGTGTTTTGGAAACTGACAAGCCTTTGAAAGAAGATGCCTGGCAGCGGTTGAAAGAACAGTTTAGGGCGCGTTATGAAGGAAGAAGCAATGCTGGTTCTACGATGATATTAGAAGGCGGTATGAAATTCAACCGCATTTCTGTAAATCCTGAAGAAGCGCAGTTTTTGGAAACACGCAAATACCAGACGGAGGAAATTGCCCGCTTCTACCGTGTGCCGCTGCATCTGATTCAGAATTTGGAAAAGTCAACGTATTCCAACATAGAACAGCAGACGATCGACTTTTATCAGAATACGATGCTGCCGTGGTTCGTGCGCTGGGAACAGTTTATGAATATGCGCTGTTTAACGCGGCGGCAGCGGCAGGACGGCTATTACTGTGAGTTTGATATGCTTTCTATGCTGCGTGGTGATAATCAAAGCCGCGCTAATATGCTGCACCTGATGCGGCAGGACGGCATCATCAATGCTGATGAATGGCGTGAGCGCGAGAACATGAATCCGCTTCCTGACGGTCAAGGCAAAACAGTGTTTATTAATGGCAATATGCTTCCGGTGGAGGAAGCTGCCAAAAAGAAGGGGGCGAATAAAAAATGAGCATGGAATTAAAAGCCTGCCGTGAAGCTTTGAAAAGCGGTAATAAACCTGCTGCGGATGAACTTCTGTGTATCAAAGAATTTTCAATGGAGCAGGTAAAGGCTATCGAAGAAAAAGACGGCCGGATTATCTGTGATTTTATTTTATCTAACGGAGCGGTGGACAGAGATTTTGACACCGTAAATCCTGACGGCTGGGAACTGGAAAACTTCCGCAAAAATCCTGTTGTATTGTGGATGCACGATATGTGGAATTTGCCTGTGGCTAAATCTTTAGTGGAGAAAGTAGAAGACGGAGAACTTATTGGCCGGGCTGAGTTTACCAGTAAAGATGAAAATGATTATGGTTATATGGTTGGGCAAATGTATAAGCTGGGCTTTTTACATGCGGTTAGCTGCCGTTTTCGTGGTATCGAATGGAAATGGACAGAGGACGTGAACCGGCCTTATGGGATTGACTTCATAAAACAGGAGTTGCTTGAATACAGTTGTGTTACTATTCCGGCTAATCCTGATGCTTTGCTGAAAGCAAAAGCTGCCGGTGTTGATGTAAGCCCTGCTGTACAGATGGCTGAAAATATTTTAAGCAAGAATAGTTTTGATGCGCTGGCTAAAAGCATTGCTGAACGTGTTTATGCTGCTGTCAGTAAGAAAATGACTGTGGTTGATCTGCATGATGATCGGCTGGCACAGGAAAAATGAAAGCAATGCAGATGCGGTTAAATTTGAACAAAAATAAAGGAGGACTAAACTAATGAACATGCAAGAGTTATTACAAAAACGTGCTAAGGCTATCAAAGCACAGGAAGAAATCATGTCTAAAGCAGCGAGTGGTTTGACTGCTGAAATGGAAAAGAATTTCAACGATCTGCAGCAGGAAATCAACGAATGTGACAGGCAGATTGAAATGCTGGAACAGGTTGATGAAAATACAAAGAAGAATTATGGCGGCAGCGTTTTTGGAAATAGTGGCCCGGCTGTGCATATTGACCCGGTCAAGGATGGGGCTAAAGATAACGGCGGCTTTAAAAGTTTGGGTGAAGTGCTGCACGCTATTAAATATGGCGATAAAAAAGGCCGCTTGGAAAATCTTAAAGCACAAAATACTGCTGATGGCGCAAGCGGTGGTTATTTGATCCCTGAACAATTTTCGGATGAGCTTTTAATGGTTGGGGAAAAACGCAGCCTGATCCGTCCGTTCGCTTTGGTAATCCCGGCAGGAGAATATCCAGACGCACCGATCAATATGCCTGCATTGGATTATACTGCTGGCAATGAAGGCGGTGTGACTGTTAAATGGATCGAAGAAGGTGAGGAGAAACCTGAAAGCAATGCAAGATTTAGAAATGTTGAGCTGAAGCCTAAAGAAGTTGCCGGCTTTATTACTGTTACAGATACGTTACTGCGTAATGCGCCTGCTTCGTCTACTATTTTTGGGCAGCTTTTGAGTAATGCTATCGTACGTGCAGAAGACAGAGCTTTTATCAATGGTAATGGAATGGGAAAACCGCTTGGGTTTGCTACTAACGGCAATGGGGGCAAGCTGGTCGTACAAAGGGAAACTGCGGGTAAAGTTACAACTAATGATGTGGCCAATATGATGGCAGCGTTCCCGCCTGAAGATATTCCTGATTCTATTTTTCTTGCCAGCAGCACCATTTTGGCAGATTTGATTAAATTGCAGGACGCTTCCGGCAGATTTGTTTTTGTGCAGGGTGATCTGACTAAGGGTATTCCTACAACATTAATGGGGATGCCTCTTTTCCTGACTGGCATGAACGCTTCTCGTGGTAATACAGGTGACTTGCAGCTGGTCAATCTGAAAAAATATTTGATTAAAGATGGCAGCGGTATTTATATCAGCATGTCTGAACATGTCAAATTTACCAGTAATCAAACGGTTATCAAAGCCTTCCGCAATGTGGACGGCAAGCCGTGGGTAAATGCTCCGTATATGCTTGACAGCGGTGTACAGGTCAGCCCTTATGTATTGCTTGGTGGTACTACTGCGGCAACTACGCCGATCAGTGACTTGACAGCTGCAGCTACCGGCAGCAATGTAAAATTGACTTTTACTGCTGCTAAAAATGCTAATTCCGTTAATATCATGCGCAGTGATGATGGCGTAACTTATCAGCGCATTAATGTGAATGCTGTTTCGGTCGATGCGGCTGAGTACACGGACACTAATTTGGCAAACGGAACTTACGGCTATAAAGTAGTTGTAACCGGTGGCGATAATGCCGGTGTGTCTAATGTTGCAACTGCTACTGTAACCGGCACAGCTGCTGCAAACAAAACTGCTTCTGCACCTAAAGAATAATCATGCGGTTAAAAGTGATTGTTCCGCCTGCAAGTGAGCCGGTAAGCCTTCAGGAGATGTGTGCCTATTTACGGCTTGACTGTGATGAAGAACAATCTTTGATAGGGCAGCTTATAAAAGCTGCCCGTCAATATTGTGAGGATTTTCAGCACAGGGCGTATTTAAGGCAAACGCTGGAATTGGTTGACAGGCCAATGAATAATATTTTAGAACTTCCGCGTAGTGAAAATCTGCATGAAGTTTTAAGCGTGAGTAATGCAACTTTGAATAATGTTGGATATATCGTTGTTCAGGATTTGTTGGCACGACTTTGTTTTACTGCTGAAAAAAATAATGTGACTGTTAGGTATGTAACTGGCGTAGAAGATGCTGCCGGTGTGGATGAACAGGTAAAGCTTGCAATCAGGATGCTTGTTGCGCACTGGTTTGAAAATCGTACTGCTGTAAGTTTTGGCAATACGATACCGCGTGAAGTTCCTTTGGCGGTGAAAGCATTATTGGAACCGGGGAGGATCATAACATTATGAATCCAGGAATGTTGAAGCACAGGATCGCTTTTTTACAGAAATCCGAAACAGTGCGTGACGAATTGGGCGGTAAGATGCCAGCAATGTATTCTGAAGCTTTTAAACTGTGGGCAGCTAAAAGTGAACGTCCTGCTTCAAGGCGCGAGCTGATGGGAGAGCATGTAAATTATGTGCCTGTGTTTTTTACAGTTCGCAGGTGCAGCGGCGCGAAAATGCCTGATGTAACCATGCGCATTCGGTGTAAAAATCTGATATATGAACTGCTGAATATTTCTGATCTGGATAACGGTTATCTGGAAATTGAAACAAAGCTGGTAAAACCATTATGAGCAGAAGCATGCGCATGTCTGTTGAAGTCGAGGGACTGGACGAAGCCCTGCGGCGCTTGAAAGCGATGATACAAAGTCAACCGAAAAAATTTCAGAAGCTATCCGGCTTGGCGGACAAAATATAGGTAAAGAAGCACGCAGCCGTGTACCGCGCAGAAGCGGCAAACTGCGTAAAAGTATACGCACAAGGTTCGACAGTACGGCTATAACATCTACTGTCCGCACTAATGTGCCATACGCGCATCTTGTAGAATTTGGTGCAGCAGCTGCTACAGTACGCCGCGCAGCAGAGCAAGAAAAGGCGGAAAACCTAAACTGGCTTTGCGGATTGATGGCAGAGGTTTCAGGCGTTTTGTGCATAAAAGCAGTAAGCCGGGAAAAGGTGTAGTCCATATTCCGGCACGGCCTGCACGTCCCTATATGACACCTGCTTATCAGAGCGGCAAGCCGAAGATCGAAAATGATATAAAAAAAGTGTTAAGGGAGATGCCTAAATGATTAGAAATGTGCCTTTAACAGCTGTGCAGGCCGCTGTATATAAAGCGTTGAGCAGTAATATACGCGGCTATAATGTCTATGACGACAGCACGCCTTTTGAAGATGGAGAACTTGTAGACAGCAGGTATTTGGTTATTGGCGAAACTACAGGTAAGCCGTCAAGTGCTAAGCGTGATTGCCCTGTTTGGGAAGTTACGGTGAATATCAATGCTTTCAGTAATTATCATGGAAAAAAAGAACTGGATGAAATGCTTGACGATATTGTACAGGTTTTGACCGGTTCTGCTGAGCTGGAGCAGATTGAGATTGCCGGTTACTATTTTCATGGTTTGGAGATTGATATGGTGGAAGCCTTCAAGGAAGAATATGAAGATGGGACTGTCTGGCAGCATGGAGTGGTGCGCGTCATAGTAAAAGTTGAACAAAAAGAAATGTAGGAGGTAGAAAAGAATGAATGAAATTATCAAAGCGGCTAATTTCCCTATGCAGCCAAACAAAAGTCAAACGCTGGCTGGTAAAAGCCTGCTGTTGTTTTTGAACTATGGTGAAGGTGCTACTGTTGAAAATCCTAAATGGGGTTTAGTCGGCGGACAGCGTAATTCGCCGCTTACCATGAGCGGGGACGAAATCGACGGCAGCGACAAAGCAAGCGGCGGCTGGGGTGAAAGCCTGCAAGGGACTAAAAGCTGGAGTATTGAGCAGGAAGGCGTTTATAAAGTGAATAATGAAATGCTGGATGCTTTGAGATATGCCTTCGTCAATGATATTGCAGTGCATATCATGCGCCTTGATAAATATGGTAATGCTGTAAAAGGTTTTGCGAATATCACGGAATTCAGTGACGACAATCCGCATGATGATGTTGCTACTGTTACCATGACGCTTAGCGGCATTGGAAAACCTGAATTTGTTACTAATGAGCCTGACCCGCGCAACACAGCAAATGCGATCTCTGACCTTGCTGCTACATCTGAAAGTGCAGGGACAGTGAACCTGACCTTTGCTGCACCTACTGGTGCTGCTGCTGTTGTTTTACAGCAGAGTGAAGATGGAACTGAATTTACAGATACGGATGTAGCGATTGAAAACACTGCGACCAGCGCAGAAGTAAGCGGGGTAAAAGCCGGCAAGGCGTACTTTCGTTTAAAGGTAAATGGCGGCGACAAGAACGGTTATAGCAACATTGCTACTGTGACAGTATCTTGAATGCTGCCGAATAATAAGAAATATCAAAATAATAATTAAAGCAGGGCTTTGAAGGCCCTGCTTTTTCTATACCAAAGGAGCGATGAAAATGAGCTTGGACAGAAGTGTGACGATCAATTTAGGCGGCAAAGAAAGAAAAATCAAGTTTAATGCTTTAGGGGTAAGCCAGCTTGAAAGGATGCTGGATGACCACAATGTTTACAAAATGGTGAACGGCGGCGTTATTGCTTTAGGTGATTTGGCAAAATGCCTGTATGTTGGCTTGGCTGCGTATGACAAAAAAGTGACTATCCAACAGGTTTATAACTGGATGGATGAGTGGCTGCTGGATAACAGCAGTGAAAGTTTGCAGACACTTGTTATCATTGCCTTGAGCAAAGCGGGTGTTTTTGGGTTTGCCAGGAAGGTGCTGGAAACTGAAAATAATACGCTGGAAATTGAAGCGCCGCCTGATGATGAAGAAGTGGGGAAGTAACAAAAAGCTTTACAGAATTGCTGGATGAACTTTTGCCGTGGTGTTATGGTGAATTGAATTTAAAGCCGTGGGAAGTAGAACGGTTGTGCCTTGCAGATATTTTTTTGATGTTGGACGGATGGCAGCGCAGATATGACCATTTAGAAGATATTGTTATCAGCTGGATCACATACCCAAATGTTTGCATAGCTTCAGGTAAAAAGAAGCGTCCGGAACTGAAAAGCTTTTTTGCACACAGGAAAAAGCGTAATTCCTCTAAGGAACAATCTGAAATAGCGCAGGATCTTTTTGAAGAATTTGGATATGAATAGGAGGTGAAATGATGGCAGAAGTAGCACGTTTACAAGTAGTTATTGGCGCACGGATAAATGAATTTAATAAAGAAATGGGTGCGCTGCAGAAAAACGTTAAACGCACCTTTGCCAGTGATAACTTAGGCATAAATAAAGGCGCGTTAGGTGTTATTGCCGGTGTAGGTGTAGCTTTGGGGGCTTTGGGGCTTGCTTCAGTAAAAGCTGCCGGGCAAATGGAGCAGACACGGATTGCTTTTACTACACTTTTGAAAGATGGTGAGAAGGCAAAAAGCTTTTTAAGTGAACTTGAAAAATTTGCGGCCAGTACGCCATTTGAATTACCGGGCGTTTTGGATGCTTCTAAAAGGCTTCTTGCTTTCGGATTCAGTGCGGAACAGGTAATTCCGATATTGACTGCTGTAGGTGACAGCGCAGCGGCATTGGGTATAGGTGAAGAAGGCATTCAGCGTTTGACTTTGGCAATAGGTCAGATGCAGGCCAAAGGCAAAGTCAGCGCAGAAGAAATGCTACAACTTGCTGAAGCCGGTGCTCCGGCATGGGAAATGCTGGCTAATAAAATTGGCACTGATATACCTACGGCTATGGATAAAGCCAGCAAAGGGCAAATATCTGCGGCAGAAGGTATTCAAGCTGTTATCAGCGGCATGAACAGTAAGTTTGGTGGGATGATGGAACAGCAGGCGCAAACTGTTAATGGTATTATGAGCAACATTCAGGACAGTGTTACTCAAAGCATGGTTGTCATTGGTGATGAAATCATTGAAGCTTTTGACATCAAACCAAAGCTTAAAGGTGCGCAGGATGCATTAGGGGAATTCACTGAAAAAGTAAAAAGTATAGGACTTGCTGATGCTATCCGTGAAATACCGTCAGGTTTTGCTGGTTCAATGGCAGTGATTGCAGGTGCTGCTTTAGGTGTTGCCATACCGGCCATAGTCGCACTTGTTGGTACTATGGGAACGCTTGCCGTCGGCGCAGGGATAATTTCTGCGCCTGTGATTGCATTGGGTGCTGTCGTTGGTGGTGTGGCTTATGCTATGTTTGAAAATTGGGATTGGTTATCAGAACAATGGGATATGCTTTGTAATGCAATGAGCCTTGCTACAGGAAGAATGGGAGCATATATACAGAAAGTTTTGGGCGGTATCATTTATTATGCTGGTGTAGCTTCTTCGGCTATAACAAAGGCTGTAGGCGGGACGCCTGAGATAAGTGCTGAAATGACTGAACACGGTAAAAGTCTTTTAATGGCTTCTGATGTAAAACTTGCCGAAATGGATGCACAGCAAATGATGTTCAGTTATCGCCCGGATATAGAGCCTGTAAAGAATGATAATAAACCGGTGTTTCAAAATGTTGATGTAAACAACTTGGGTATAGGAGGCAACACTGCAGCGGGTATTGGAAAAACTGGCAGTAAAGCGGCTGGTATCGACAAAATAAGCCGTGAAATAGACAGGATCAATGAGAAGCTTAATACTGCCAAAGAGAAAACTCTGGATATGCAGCGTGATTTTAATAACTTCACAATGGATATTAAAATTGGCGGGTTAAGTGAATTCGATCAGGTATATGCCAATATTGTTAAAGAACGAGATCAGCGGATAGATGCTGTTGAGGAATGGAAAAATAAATTTGCTAATGCTGCAACTGAAGCGCAGCAGTTATATGAACGTGCCATGAAAACCGGTGATGATACCGTTATCGCCAATGCGTTAGCAATGCTTGAACAAAGAAAGGCTGCACAGGTTACTGCAGAGCAGGAAGCTGCTGCATCCCAAATTCAGATCAACAAAGACATGAATGAACAGCTGATGTCACAAGCCACGTTGCTGCAGGCTTTGAAGGCCGATTTGGATGAAATGCAAAAGCAGGGCGAACTGGAACGGTATATTTCTTACTTGGATGAAGAAAAGGCTGCCTTTTTACAAAATCAGGCTGAAAAGCAGGAATTGATGCAGCAGTATTATGACTGGCGACTTGAGGCGGAACAGTCATATGCAAGTTTTGCGTTGGAAGCAGCTAACACTTTAAAGGATGGGCTGGCACAAGGATTTGCTAATGCTATTGTTGATGGGCAGAACTTTGGAAAAACTTTGCAGAATTTGGGCAAAGAAATTGTAAAAATGTTTCTTCAATGGCAGGCACAAAGAGTGGCTGCTGCTGCCCTTAGCAAAATGATGATGGGACAGGAAACTGCTGCTGTAGCAGCACAGGGGGCTGCAATGGCGACATCACTTGCGCCTGCGGCGTGGCTGAAACTGGTTGTTGAACCTGGCGCGTCTGGAATTGCTACGGGTCTTTTAACATCCGGGTTGAGTGCTGCCGCTGGTATTGGAACAGCAAGCAAAACTCTTACAAGTTTTGGCGGCGGAATTCAGGAAATGAGTAAGTTTGATTTTGGTGCAAATGGACTTGGTACAAAGAACTTTGCTGCCGGTGGCGTTGTTACTGCGCCTACTCATGCGCTGATTGGCGAAAAATCTTATCCTGAAGCGGTACTGCCTCTGCGCAGCAGCGTATTGCAAAAGATCACCAGCTTTTTGTTTGATGGTGTGGACTTTGGAGCTTCTTCAGGTGATGGTGCCAATGTTGAAATAATTAATTATGGTGATATTAATACTGGTGCTGATTACGATACCTTTATGGAGGACATTCAATATTCTTTGGCTATGGGTGTGCGGGGGTGATAAAGTGACGATCATAAGACGTGAATATTTTCCTGTACGTAAGCAGGTAAAGCCTACAGAACAGCTTATTATCAATGGAACTGCCCTGCCATATGCCTACAGCTTTGACGGTGCTGCTGATATCACTGTGCGCGCTAAAAGCGAAAAGCGCGGCTACAGTCACGGCAGCACTATTTCAGGTGATGGCTTTATTGACGGTAAAAAAATTACTTTAGGCTTTGTTATTGAAGGCAGTACACCAGCTGAACACGATGCCAAGCTTAACGATCTGTATCAGCTGATGTATCAGCGTGATTATCAGCTGCAATCAGGCAGCGGGCGTGGGTACTATAATATTGCCTGCATGGCCAGCACTAAAGAAAAATGGGTGGACAGTTTCAAAGGGACTAAAGGTGAGGTTGATATAACGCTGCTTTTATCTGACCCGTTCCGCTATGACAGCGCTGAATCTGAACTGGTTACAGAATTTGGAATAGCTGCTAAAGATGCCCAAATTGTTATCAGCAATGGCGGTAGCGTTGAAACGCCGCTGACTATTGAATTAATACCGCTTACAACGATGAATGACGTAACTATCACGCATGTTGAAAGTGGGTATAGTATGCGCGTAGCGGATACGCTTTTGACTAAACCGGCAACGCTTATTGTTGATACTAAAGCCGGTACGGTACGCCGTGGGACCTATAATGCTATTAACGCTTTCAGCGGCCAGTTTCTGACCGCAAGACCGGGTGAAAATACTTATTTGTTTAACGGTGCTGCCGGTACAGTAAAAATCCGCTGGCGTAACAGGTGGCTGGCATGAATCTGCGTTTTGGCAATAAACTTTTTGGACGTTATATTTGGGCAGCGTCTGTAAAAAAGCAAAGCGGGCCAGGGCCGGGGCCTGACCCTTCGGAAGTAAAATATATACCTGATTACGTTCAGGTTATTTTTTATAACAAAGATAGTACGAAAACGGCGATTTTTTCAAGGGATACTGAAAATAATCCGTTTAATAAAATCGAGTTTGAAAATATTAAAACAGGCTGCGGCAGCGCAACGCTCAATTTCAAACAGTTTCCAAGTTTTGCAGAAATAAGCTATGGACAGCGGATTGATATTTATTTGTTTGCAGATAAGCGGCCGTGGTACAGCGGGCATGTTTTAACGCGTCCTGACAGCGGCGGTACTGGAACAGACTATAAAATAACCTGTTATGGCTATTTTGATAAGCTGGAAAAGGTGCTTATTTTTGGCACTTATGAGAATCAGGAGATTGCTGATATTGTGCGTAATATTTGTCGGCAGGTTGAAGCTAAGACTGGTATTGTTTATAACGACAACAAAATATATGACGTTGACTATGATATTAAGAAAATCGTTTTTGACGGTGTGAGTGCTAAGGAAGCGCTGGAACAGCTTTCAGAGTTTGCAACAGATTTTGTTTATGGCGTTGATGAATACCGGGAATTTTTCTTCAGGCCGCGTGTTGATGAGATCAATGAAGAAGCACGCTTTTGGGTAGGGCAGCATATGGACGGATTTGAGCCGACACAAAGCATTGATAAGATCGTAAATTACGCGCGTATCAAAGGTGCGGCCATTGACGGTGAGGGTGAGAGCTGGTTGGCTACTGTAGAGGATAAAGAAAGCCAAGACTTATACGGCGTATCTGAAGAAGTTTGGACGCTGCCAACCGCTTATACTGCTGCTGATGCTGAGCGCTGGGGACAGTCTGAATTGGCAAAATACAAGAATCCTGTTCTTTCTGCTAAAGCAACAGGTGTTAAGCTGAAATATCCTAAGCCGGACGGTGTTTTTTGGGTACGGCGTTTATCTACAGATGGGCAGGCGCTTATAACTGACAAGGAAGGTAAAGAACGTAAGTATCCAATAACCAAGTTAAAATATACGATCAGCGGTGAAAAGGGTATTGATTTTTCTATGGAGTTGGGCGAGCCTCCGTATCCGCCTACGGCAAAGTATTTGCTGGATATTGAGCGGAATGCCCGCAATAATGAACTTTTACAGCAGGCTGCTAATACGCAGCTTGTCAAATAATATGAAAAGGATGTGATGATATGGCAGCTCCAAGTAATATACGGATAAATCCGTTTATAGGTGACGGTGGGACGACTAATTATGTGAATTTTATAGAAAAACATATTGTTCCAGCAGTTAGTCCGTTTGTTATACGGCTTAACGAAGTTCCGGAAAAGCAAGATCCCAGTAATATAAAGGTCGAGTATATTGACGGAAATGCAACAGGAGAGCCAACGGGAGTTACTTTGACAGAAGTTGCTGCAACACCGGGTGCGGGTGAATATCGGTTAGACTATTCGACTAATGCAGTTGGTGACAAAGAATGGAACACCGGCTTAATTGAGTTTTCCAGCTCAGATGCTACCAATGTCGTTCAGATAAGTTATACCGGTACGGGGACACTTGCTGGCGTAAAGAATAATCGTTTTCCGTCGTGGTGGCTTGATCGTGGTGATTCCAGTGACGGAGATTTTGTACCTACTGGCAATACAACAATAAGTGGAGTAAAGCAATATAGAAGTGTTGTTATTCGTTCTGGCGTTACTGTAACGATTAGTGGTTATGCCATAATAAAATGCCAAGGGGTATTTATAAATCATGGTACGATAACTGCCAGTGGACAAGGCGCGCATGGTGGATCAGGTGGATATTATGCTAAAGATGCTACTGACGAATATTATCCGAGTGCAGCCGGTGCTGGTGCGAGTGCTATAAGCGGCGTTGGAGGTGCAGGTGGGTCAAATCACGGTGCGGCCGGTGCTGGAGGCGGTTGTACAGCGTTTAATGTACCGTTGAACGGTCCTTCTGTTATTGAATTGACTATGTCTTTACGTGGATTCGGTTTTGGTGCTGGTGGTGGTGGTGGCGGATGCGGATTCAGTAATATTTCCAGGTATAGTGGAGGAGCTGGTGGTAGGGGCGGTGGTGCAATAGCAATAGTATCCACAAGCATCTATAATTCTGGTATTATTGCAGCAAATGGTGCCAACGGATACTCTACAGGAAATGATAAAGGAAGTGGTGGCGGCGGTGGTGGCGGGGGAATGGTAGCTATGATCGCTGATACAATATGAATTATGGATCAGTTACTGCAGCAGGTGGAGCAGGAGGGAGTGGGAGAACTTCGGGCGCTGCAGGTGGAACTGGTATTGTATTTATTAAGGAACTAGGGGTAATGTAATTATGATCTGCGTATTAAATGATGATAACAAAATTATTAATATTCTAAATGTTGATATTACAACTGCTGATAATGAGCGCCATTATTATCCGTGGAATCGACTGTGGGAGCAATACACAGATGTTGAGCCGTTTGATTATGCTAAAAACAGATACATAAACGCAGCGGGAGCTGAATTTGCTAATCGTCGTGATGAAGTGCGTTGGATTGAATTTGCTGGTGTTACTTATGGCTTTGATTGTGCGCCTGAAGATATAACAAACTTTATGGCTGCGTATACGCCGCTTATGGTCAATCAAGATGGAGAAACCGGCTATAAGGTTTGGTTAGACAAAGATAAAAAAGGCCTTGTTATGCTCAACTATGCTGGCATGAAAAAAGCGTATGATACTGTTCGCAGTAGCCAACTGGCCGCTTATGCTTGGTATGAAGATATAAAAGCAAAGCTGATTGCTGTTACTGAAGCAGAAGGAAAAGAAAAGCTGGAAGAAGTTTTTCCGATAGGAGGCTGAATAATGGATTTGCAAACTGTGCTTAATGCTATGACACATGCTGGTAATAAAATTTTTGAATTATTTAGCTTTAAAATTTTAATGGCAGCAGTTTTAACATTGTTTTTGCACAAACATTTTATTTTGTTTATGGGATTTATTCTTTTGGTTTTTGTTGATTGTATAACCAAATGGGTTGCTATAAGTTATGAATTTTTAAAAGAAAAAGGTGTTGAAAATCCTTCTATTCTTGCATGTATAAAAGGCACCAAAACTGCACGAAAAGCAGGGAGAATAAATAGCAGTACAATGAAAGAACGTGGATTAGGAAAGATTGCAATTTATGTTATATGTGCTTTTGTTGCTGGCGTTGGAGATTTAATGATGCACATATTGAATACGCCTACATGGATGGTAAGCCTTGTTATTGGTTATATGGTAGTTACTGAAGTATTATCGGTAATTGAAAATTTAAGTGATGCAGGTGTTGATGTTTTGGATAAGCTTATCGGAAAACTGAAAGGACGGTTATAAAAATGTTAAAAGGCATTGATGTATCTGAAAACAATGGTTATGTAGATTGGAATGCAGTAAAAGCTGCTGGTATGGATTTTGCCATTATTCGGCTTGGTTTTGGAAACAGGCATTTGGATACTAATTTTTATGAAAATGTAAATGGTGCGTTGGCAGCCGGCCTAAAAATTGGCGTATATTATTATAGCTACGCTTTGGATGAAGCAGCGGCAAGATCAGAAGCTAGATATATGCTATATGTTTTAAAAGATGCGGGGCTGACAAAAGATAAGATTGAAATGGATTTATGGTTTGATATGGAAGATGCAGACGGTTATAAATCCGGAAATGGTATGCCTACGAATCAAACTATCACAAATATGTGCAGTGCTTTTATTGTTGCCTGCAATGAAGCTGGATATAGCTGTGGTATTTATGCCAATTTAGATTGGTTGGAAAATAAAATTTATACAGATCAGCTGGCGGATTATGTGCCTTATTGGGTGGCGCAATGGGGACGTAGCTGTGATTGGCCGAATGCCACAATGTGGCAGTTTACTGATAGCTATGACATAAACGGTAAGCTTTTTGACGGCAATTATTTATTCTGAAAATTGATAAAAGGGCATCGTTAAGATGCCCTTTATTTTTATGGAGGTATATTTGTGGAAAAGAAATATAAAGTTATTGTATTACTGTTATGCGTGGCTGCTTTTATTCTCGGTGGGCATGTACGTGGATGGTTGCACACCTGCCCAGTTGCAGAGCCGGAGATAAAGACAGAAGTAAAATATAAAACTGATACTAAAACAGAAATTGTTTATGTGCCTAAGTATATCTACCAAGACGGCAGCACAGAAAAAACAGATGTTGATGTAAATGTCGGTAAGCAGGAGCTGGCAGTGAAAGTAAATGGCAAAGATTTTGAAATAAAAAAGGCTGATGATGAAAAGTATATTTTTGATAAATATAAGCTACAGTTGAATCAAACAAGCCGAACTGATCTGAATATTACAGTACCGGTAATAGATAAAACTAAGAGATGGGAAATTGGCATAGGAGCTTCTAAAGATGGTGCTGTAGGAATGGTAGGCTTTCCGATCAAAAACAATATTGGTGGCTGGATAGCTGGACGGCAAGGCAATATTATGGCGGGTGCTGTAGTAAAAATTTAATGACATAAAACGACTAAAGTTTTAGAAAATGATGTATAATTAAATTACAGCTATAAAACATAAAATAGGGGCGATATTCATGCAGATTAAACGTGCTACATTAAAGAATTTTAGGGGCTATAAGGAAGAAGTAGATATTGAGTTTCAAAATCTTACTGTGTTTATTGGTAAAAATGATGTTGGCAAGTCTACTGTCCTAGAGGCTTTGGATGTATTTTTTAATGATGGTAAAGGGGTAGTTAATTTAGATGTTAACGATATAAATAAAGTTGCATTCCAAGAAGGTGATAGTGAAATAACAATTTCTGTAGAATTTGAAAATTTACCTTCAGAGATTGTTATTGATGCAACAAATAAAACTTCGTTATCAGATGAATATCTATTAAATTCATCTGGTAATTTAACTATAATAAAAAAATACCCTAATGCAAGTACCAGCAAGGCCAAGGTATATATAAAAGCAATGCACCCTAATAATAAAAAATGTAATGATTTGTTGAGCAAAAGAAATAATGATTTGAGAAAAATTATTGAACAAGAAAATATTGAGTGTAGTGATAGAACAGTTAATGCAACGATGAGAGCTGCAATTTGGAAACATTTTGAAGAAAACTTAGAGATAACAGAAACTGAAATTGATGTAACTAAAGAAGATGCTAAAAATATTTGGGTTAATTTACAGAAGTATATGCCAATATATTCATTGTTTCAATCAGATAGGAGTAATAGTGATAATGATAAAGAAGTACAAAATCCTTTAGAAAGAGCAGTTCAGGAAATTTTCAGAAGAACTGATATACAAGAAAAACTGGATATAGTAGCATCTGAAGTGAAAGAGAAACTTGAAGAGGTTTCTAATAGAACTCTTGAGAAGCTGCGTGAAATGAATCCTGAAATAGCAGATAGTTTGAATCCGGTAATTCCAAATACAGAAAATCTAAAATGGGCTTCTGTTTTTAAAAATGTATCCATTACTGGAGATAATGATATTCCTATTAATAAAAGGGGAAGTGGTATTAGAAGACTAATTCTTATAAATTTTTTTAGAGCAGAGGCAGAACGCAGGATACGTGAGATGAATGCTCCTAGTATTATTTATGCTATAGAAGAACCTGAAACCTCTCAACATGCAGAACATCAAAAAAAATTGATAGAAGCATTTTTAGAATTAGCTGATGCTCCAAATACCCAAATTGTTTTAACTACACATTGTGCTAATATTGTGAAAAAATTACAATATAAACATTTGCGTTTAATAGGCCCTGACAGGAAAATAACAAATATTACAAAATCGTTGCTGCCATATCCGTCTCTGAACGAAGTTAATTTCGTTGCTTTCGGTGAAATTTCCGTAGAATATCATGATGAATTATATGGGTATATATTAGAACAGAAAAAACTTAATCAGTATAAGATGGGGAAAGCAACTAGACCGTATATAAAATTACTTAGAGATGGTTCAACATCTCGAGAAAGAAGAATACTCAGTGGGTATATTCGTGATCTTATTCATCATCCTGAGAATACTCATAATGCGAGGTTTAGTGATGAAGAGCTGAGTCGTTCTATTTGTGAAATGCGAGAATTTATAAAAAGTAGCTAATAGAAAATGTATTATAGATTTATAGTAGTATGCTCTAAATTAAATAAAACAATAAGAGATTAAAAGACCAATCTCTTATTGTTTTATTTAAAAATATTACTATGAAAGTACTGATTTTATTATTAACTTATTGTGAATTTCTTATATATTGTTTGGTAGTTAAAGATTCTTCCCCAAATATTCCCCATATCAAATTGACATTTATTCCCCGGAAAATAAAAACACCGCAAATTATTGCGGTGTCTACATTGCAATGGTGGCCCCGGCAG
>ERZ860009.163-NODE-163-length-41201-cov-1.661425_pt1 | contig 41201 bp, 40 predicted proteins | sample MGYA00510114_ERZ860009 | MGnify/ENA primary metagenome ERZ860009 (study PRJEB30046, sample SAMN00715177) | human gut metagenome | study: EMG produced TPA metagenomics assembly of the A metagenome-wide association study of gut microbiota in type 2... | reverse complement strand
TCTGCCGCCAAAAGTAAAACTGCCAGAGCCTTTTCACCGATTTTCAAAGGTATCTCTGCTGCCATTTTAGCAGCTTCCTGAATTTTTATTTGGCGCAGTTCTTTTTCCAAATCTGTTGCTTTCGGCATTTTATAACATTTCATAAATGCTTCAAAAACGCTGGCATCCTCTTGTACCAACTGAAGTAATTCTTTTCGCAAATATTTACTTGCGGCTGCCAACCTAATCATTTCACCTTCTACCGATAAAAATTTTTCTTTTCCCACAGTAAGATTGGCAACCATTGAAGTTAACGCCGCACCTATGGCTCCACCTAATGCAGCGGCACCTCCACCTCCTGGTACAGGTTCTTTAGATGCAAGTCTTTCTAAAAATTCATCACAGTTAAGTTTCATAAAATCGTTCATTTTAGACTCCCTGTTTTTTTATTTGTAATCGCTCATCATGAGCAGGATAGTCAACCATTTTCAAGCTTCGCAGCGCAAAAGCAAAAAAAGTCTTATCCTTACCACAATCCCTCAAATGCCGTGCATTTTGCAGGCTGTAAAAACCATCGCCGCCACTGAACATAAAATCATTACTTATGACCTTATAATATTTTTCATCCGCTAATGTGCTGCCATCAGACAAAGTAACACTGCTAATTCTCTGTCCTTCCTCCCTTCTGATATCAGCACTGATCTGCAACCCTGAAAAACGCAGCCTGCTGATATCCGGGTTGCCAATACCATGTTCCAGAACCTGCCTCAGATCACTGCCTTTTACTTCTGCTGTATATATGGTACTGTCAAAGGGAAAGATTTTCAATAAATCACGAACCGTTACCCTTCCAGACGGCAAAGTATCACGTATAGCTCCACCGTTATATAAAGCAACATCAGCCTTAAAGCCGTTTTTCAAAACATCCATAAAAAAGTCTCCGACTCTTGATTCTCCATTACGGTCATTTGTCAGCACCTGGCTATTGACAGCTAAAATCTCATTATATTTAGAATCTATGTTTTTAAATATTGGTTCTAAAAACCTTTCCATTGCATTATCCTGTACTCTCGGTAATTCGCTTAATTTATAAATACGCGAATTTGCAGAAACAACCTTCTGAGCTGCCATGGAATATAACAAATTGATTCTGCCAACTGCCTCCCCATAGCATCCGGCCTGGATTACCGGAATATCTCCATATGTCCCGCTGACACACAAATGTGAATGTCCTGTGACAACGGCATCTACTCCATGAATTTTTTGCAAAATCGGTACTATCTCCCCTGTAATACCATTGTTCTCCCCTTGACTGCTGCCAATATGTGTCAGTAGAACAATAATTTGTGCCCCTTGCCTTCTCAACTCATCAACATATACCTGTGCAATCTGTTCCGGCGGTAAAATTTTTACCTTCTGCAAATTAAACTGCGATGCTTTTTCCTTAGTTTCAACCGTAGTAAGACCCAATATACCAATTGTCAAACCATTCCTCTGCAACATTACATATGGTTTAAAAGGTTCCGCAACTCTATCACCTGCAGCCTCAACAATATTTGCTCCCAAAATAGGGAAATTTGCTGCGGCAGCCTGCCTCTTTATTACGTCCAGAGGATAGTCAAAAATATGATTGCCTGCTGTATTTGCACTAAAACCCATCTTATTCATCGCTGTCACAACTGGCAGTCCCTGATACTCATTGGCATCAATTGTTCCAGAAAACATATCACCACCGCCCAAAAGTAAGGATCCTACAGGATTTTGCTTCATCAGTTCGTTAATTATCCCTGACAAAACAGTAATTCCAGGATCAGCAGCTTCAGCACGCAGGTGCCCATGGAAATCATTCACACTGTAAATATCTATTTCGACAAAGTTTTTTTCTGCCGCATTTACGGCCGTTGCGATCAACAATAACAGTAGTGTTAACCATATCAGACTACATTTTTTCAGCCTGATCATTTTTCCACCCCCATTTTAAACTGCCTTGATTTTATTCGCCGCTGCCCAATATTTTCCCTGCTAAAAAAGCACAGGGAAAATTTCCTGTGCTTTTTATTATACTGTATTTATTTTTTTCAAATAACGACGTACCAAAACAGCCGCTGCGTAACCGTCTAAATTAACAGGCGGAACTTGCAGACCCAAAGGAAGTAAACGGCGCCAGCCCTGCGGAGGGTTTTCCTGCCAATACAATTTTCTGGCCTCTTCCGTACTGTAGCCTTCTTCTATCATTAATATCTTAATTACATTAGTTACTTCCATCAGCATTTTTTTTATGCTGTCACAGTTAGTGCCGTTCCCCAAAATCACAGCAGCTGGAGCAGATCCTAATATTTGTGGCAGCACTTCTGGTAAAGTTTCTGTTGCCAGTACTGCAACCTTTTTTATTCTTCCATCTGCCTCTACCCATGCAAATCCAGTTTTAGCACTACCAGGATCAACGCCTAAGTACCATACTTTATTTTCCGGCATTTTCCACCTCTAAGCGCAGTAAAACCGGTCCAGAAGCGTTAATGTCACCTTTAGCATAGGCCTTAAGTATAACTTTCCCGCCATACTTAGCCATTTTCTCACCTGTTTCGACCATTGTTCCAGCATCCATATTACCAACCTTACCTGTAAGCGGGTCTGGTATGACTCCGGCAGCAACAGCTACACGGTTAATATCAGACAGAAACTCTAATATTTCACCATTCATACTGCTCTCACTTTGTTCAAGGTCTATTTCTTTACTAAAAATCAGCTCGTTATTTTTATAAATACGATTGTCCGCTGCCAATTCCAACGTACATACAGCCGGTTCTCCAGCAATAATATTAGCAACAGTCCTTACTCTGACAAAAATATTCCCCTGTGCAGCTTTAATGCGCGTCAAAGCCTCTTCAATTACCTCATTAGGCATCCATATGGCCTGCACAGGTTCTTCTGCTTCTATTCCCATACGATGCAGGGTCACTTCATTAGCCGTAGCTAAAAACAACTGCATTTGCCGACTATTTTCTTCGTCATTTAAACTTCCTTTTAAAACGCCTGCATAAACAACTTCGCCGCTTCGAAAAACAACCTGACCTTCACGAATAGCCAAAATTCCTCGCCGCAGACGTTCTGTCATCTGTTCCAGATTAGTTACTTCCCCTTCAAGAGACTGCTTAGCCTGCGACAATTCTCCTACAGCCGACTGAGCCTGCTGAAGCTGGCCTTTGGCTTCCTCATAATTCTGACGAGCAGCAACTAACTGATTCTCAATCGCCGCTTTTTCAGCCGCGCTGGCTTTTATCTGTTCATCCAAAGCCAGAATTGCCTTATTCTTTTCAGCAACATCAGCCTGAGCCTTTGCCAACGCCACAGACGCCTGATCTTTTTCTCTGTTCAAGGCCGCTAATTCATTCTGAAGCTTTTCCATTCCAAACATTGCGGTTCTAGCACTGTCAGAAGCAACAGCCATTGTTACCAAAGTAATAGAGGCGATCAAAATTCCGGTTATAACGGTCATCAACACAGAAGTATGATAGGGCCTTAAACCAAAAACAGAAAGTTTTTTCTTGCCGATCTTACTTCCCAGTTTATCACCAATAAAAGCAATCAAACCGCCAACTACTGCCAGAATTAAAATCAACCGTAATCCGAACATGAATACACCTCCTTTACTTCAAAATATATTTTTTAAATCAAGCGTTTTTCTTCTGCAGTAAAAATACACCGGCTCCCAAACAAATCAGATTGGGAATAATACATGCCAGCAGAGGATTCATCACCCCGCCTTTACCAAGACCTGTAGTAAGTGTCATTATAGCATAATAAATAAAGATTACGATAATACTGATACCAAGGCCAATAGAAGAACTTGTTCTTTGTTTCTGAGTGCCTAACGGAGCACCGATCATAGCAAAGAAAAAGCTGGCTAACGGAATCGAAATCCGCATATAGATTTCACACCACTGGCGTGCTGTCGGCTGATGCTGTCTTTCTAAAACAGAAATATATTCACGCAATTCCCTGATTGTCATTTCCTCAGGTTCTTTTTGTTCCCAGGAAATCTCTCTTGGAGTTACATCAAGCGGGATGATCTGCTCTTTAAATTTAGCAGTGCTTTTAATGCCTTCCGCTTCGTTCATTGTATAAACAGTACCATCTTCCAGACGCCAGGATCCATTTTCCCAGTAAGCTTGTTTAGCTGTTTGAATTCTCGCCAGATGAGATTTTTCAAACTCTTCGATCGTAATATTTTCCATTAAACCTTTTTCTTCATCAAAACGGCGGGCATAAGTAATTCTCTGAGTACTGCCACTCAAAGTTTTAATGATAACATGATCCTGGGTTCTCGGTTTAGTATTCTTTTTAATCTCATATTCTAAAATCCTGCCATACTGTACTTTTGCCGCCGGCACTACCTTCTCTGCCCAAACAACAGAAAACATGCTGACAAAAAAAGCTACGATCAGTACAGGTGCAACAATACGGTAATAACTGATACCCCCTGATTTCATTGCCACAATCTCGCTGCTGCCTGACAATTTACCAAATGCCATCAGCGAAGCCAGCAGCATCGACATTGGAAAGGTATAATTTACTACTTCTGGTAAACTATACATAAATAATCTGGCAATAGTTTCTCCCGAGGCCCCGTATTTAGTCATGTATTGTGTCAGCTTAAAAAGCATGGAGCTGGCAATAAAAATACTGGAAAACGAAGCGATACCAAAAATAAAAGGGTACAGCAATTCACTTAAAACATAACGATCCAGTAAGCGTAAACGCATCCCTATTCCTCCTACATGCTAAAGTTTTCGCCAAGATAATATTTACGTGCCGTTGGATCGTTAGCGATGGTTTCGCTGTCACCATGAATTAAAATTTCACCGTTGGCAAGGATATATGCTTTATCAACAATACTTAAAGTTTCTCTCACATTATGGTCTGTTATCAGGATACCAATTCCGCGCTTTGCTAAATGTGCTATCATTCCCTGGATATCTGATACAGCAATAGGATCGATTCCAGCAAAAGGTTCATCTAACAGAATAAAAGCAGGATCCGTAGCCAAAGCCCTGGCGATTTCAACACGTCTGCGCTCACCACCGGAAAGCTCTGTTCCTTTGCTTTTTCTTATGTGTTCAATACGAAATTCTTCGATTAAAGAATTCATTTTGTTCACACGTTCTTCCTCAGTCAGAACAGTCGTTTCTAAAATCGCTAAAATATTTTCTTCAACTGTCATTTTTCGAAAAATCGATGCTTCCTGCGGCAAATAACCGATGCCAGCCCTGGCCCGTTCATACATTGCCAAAGATGATATATCATCTCCATCTAAAGTAACTACACCTTCATCAGGACGTTCAATGCCTACAATCATATAAAATGTCGTAGTCTTACCGGCACCATTAGGCCCCAGTAACCCGACGACACTTCCCTGCTCTACTGTGATACTGACCCGATTAACAACGCGCCGTCCTGAATATTCTTTTACAAGATCTTTCGTTTCTATAATCACTAGGCGACCTCCACAGGTGCTTTGGCCATTTGTAATGCCGCATTTTCATCTGCAGTTACATTTTCTTTCTTCTCCACAGGCTTAGGAACATAAACAATTTTTACATTTCCACTGGCTTCTGCCTTATTAGAGGTATTGTTCAGACGCAGGCGATTTCCTTCTACTGTATTCCCATCCTGTGTCGCTTTTGCGTTACCAATCAGTTCTATATAACCGCTATTATTTGTTTCATAAACAGCGGTATCTGCAGAAGCTGTCAAATCACGAGGTGGGCTGGAAATAGCTACACCACCGGTCGCATTTGCCACACCAACTTTTCCATCATAAGTAATTTTCACTGCATCCAGAATGCTTCCATCAGCCATGGACAAACGTGCCCAACTACCAACAGTCTCAGCATATTCACGATTTTTATAATAATCAACACGTTCAGATGCTAAAGTTTTATCACCTTTAGTCAGACGAGCATCACCTATCGCCGAAGAATAATCTTCATTATGCATTACAAATGTATAACAAACAACATGCGAGTCATCACGATCAGCAACAACACCGCCAGTCAGCCTGCCGGATTTTGTTTTGCTGTTAAATTCAGCATTAGCAGCAGTTGCAGTACCGCCATCTTGTTTCAATACTACATTTCCCTTGGCCATACCGTCCCCAGACTGCATATCATATTCAATAGTATCAGCCTTCACACTGAAATTCGAGCCTTGAGCGCAAGCAGTCCCAAGCATGCCCACCATAAAAAATATCCCTATCATCATAACGATAGTCATTTTCAGTTTATTCATTATAATCGCCGCCTCTCTGAACTTCCGCATGCCCTTCTAATTTCAGTCTTTCAAATGCACTACTGGTAACAGCTTTGTCTCCTGTCGCCAAGGTATCATCTTTAAGCAGCCTTACATTCCCCGAAGCTGTAATAACATCTTCAGTCTGCTGCCAACGTATGCTTTCGGCAGTCAGCTTACCGCCACTGGATAGAACTGCTACCACTTTATCATTCAGTTCAAAATCCTTTGCCTCATTTTTTACTTTACCGCCACCGGCCACAACCTCTAAAACACTGCCGTCTTCACGGTAAATTTTACCTTTAACACCTTTTAAAACAGCCTCACCGCTGCTTTTGATCTGTTCAACTTCTTCAACAGTAAATTCCCAGACTTTCTTACCGTCCACTTCTCTGGCCAAAGTACTATTCCTTACTTTAGCATTCGCCCCAGAGCTTTCTTTCTGAACTGGATTGTTGGAAGGAGCCTCACCGCCGAGCATAAGCCAGGCAATAATGACGCCTGTTATAACTATTGCACCCACGATCATCTGGAAGCCTTTATTTCTCAACATGCTCCTGCTCCTTTCCTGTAGGTGTGTATGGCGTATTCCAGCGATGCTGGAACCATAACCAGTTATCAGGATATTCCCTGATAACTTCTTCGACAATTCTGGTCATTTTTAATGTAACGCGATAGTCATCCAACTGCCTATCGCCGGTATCTTCATAGTAAATAGGATCTTTGACGATTGCCTGATGCCCATAATAACCTTCTTTACGTACAATAAAAATAGGTATAATAGGAGCTTTAAATTTCCTGGAAAAATATGCCGGTCCAGAGGGTGTAGCTGCCATTTTTCCAAAAAACGGTACAAAAATACCGTCATATCCGCCATCCTGATCTGCAATCAAACCCAGCATGCGGCCTTTTTTCATTGCTCTGGCACAACCAAGAATTTCACTTGTACCACGAGAAAATATTTCCTGACCTACGCTTTTGCGCAGTTCGTTCATAAAATCACTGTAGACTCTATTAGGCTGTGGTTTTTCAACTGCACTTATAGGAAATCCATACAAAGATAAAGCAGCACCCAGCCATTCCCAATTATCCATATGGCAAGCCAGCATAACTACACCATGACCTTCATTCAACGCTTCCCATAACACATCCGGACGATCAAAAGTAACCAAACCACGAATATTGTCTTTATTGAGTGCTGGCATATACATTATTTCCATAAAAGTTATGCCTAATTTCACAAACAATGACTTTATCGTGCATTTAGCTTCTTCATCAGAATAACCAAGTCTTTCCTTGATAGTTTCCTCTGCACGGATCCTCTGTTTTTTTGCAATTGTATGATAAAGGTGCCCTATGCCGATACCAATGTTCACCACCAGCTTATAAGGCAGCCATGATACCAAGGTACTGATTGTTTTCAGTAAATAGTAAAGCCACATTATTGAGCGTCTCCCTGTCCCTCTTGTAAATAACTGTTTACAATTTTATCCCAGTCACCACGAGCATTTAAAATAAACTCTGTAATTTGACGCACTGCTCCGCAGCCGCCTTTTTTTTCTGCTACAAAATGACATACCTGTTTTACTTCTTCTACAGCATCTGCCGGAGCACAGGCCAGACCAACCTGTGTAAGCACTGGCAAATCATTTAGGTCATCGCCGACATAAGCCGTTTCATTTAAAGACAAATTATATTTTTGCAGCAGCTCCGCTAAAGCACTTCTTTTCTCTTTAACATTTTCACAAACTTCGACGATCCCTAATTCTCTGGCCCTTCTGCGAATAATTGGACTGCAGCGACCGGTAATAATCGCAACCTGCAGTCCGCATCTTATAGCGCAGCTGATTCCCATACCATCTTTAGCATTAAAGCTCTTGAAAAGTTCCTGCTCAGCATCAAGATAAATCGAACCGTCTGTCATAACACCATCGACATCCAACACCAGCAATTTAATTATCTGAGCTGCTTTTTCTATGTTTTTCATTATACCACACCCTGACGTACCAAGTCAGTCATATGCAATAATCCAATAACACGACGCTCCTCGTCAATAACAGGCAGCACTGTAATAGGCTTAGGACTGTTGCTTTCCATCAGATGCAGTGCCTGAGCCGCCAGTTTATCTTTAGTAATAGTTTTAGGGGCCCTGGTCATCAGTTCAGTAACAGGACGCTGCAGAAAATCAATCCCCTTACTCAGCCCACGGCGAATATCTCCATCAGTCAGAACACCAATCATAATTTCATTATCGTCAACTACAGAAACAGCGCCAAGCCCTTTATCAGTAATTACGAATAAAGCATCCTGAACACTTGTTGCACCATTAACAACAGGATTATCAGCACCACTATGCATGATGTCTTCAACCGTTAAGAGCAGCTTGCGTCCCAACGAACCACCAGGATGGAAAACGGCAAACTGGCTGGCAGTAAATTTACGTTTGGACAACAAAGCCAAAGCAAGCGCATCACCATAAGCTAATGCGGCAGTAGTACTGGATGTAGGAGCCAGCCCTAACGGACATGCTTCCTGCGAAACACCAACATCTAAAGTAATATCAGAATTTTTTGCTAAAGAAGACTCAGCATTCCCAACCATAGCAATCAATTTTGCCCCTATACGCCTTAAGGATGGCAGTATATGCAGTACCTCTCCCGTTTCGCCGCTATTAGACAGAGCGATCACGACATCGCTTTCGGTTACCATACCCAAATCACCGTGAATACCTTCGGCAGGATGGAGATAAAACGATGGTGTACCTGTGCTGGCAAACGTAGCCGCCATTTTTCGTCCAATGATACCTGATTTACCCATACCAGTGATGACAACTCGTCCTGGACAGTCTAAAATCATAGCCACTGCTGCAGAAAAATGCTCGTCAACGCGAGGTACGAGCTCTAAAATAGCGTCAGCCTCCATTTGCAAAGTATTGCGCGCCTGCTCTAACATTTGTTCCATGCTCCAACTCCCTCTCACTTACCAGATCTAACCGCGTACTATTTTATCAATAGCCAAAACATCTGTTAAAAGTTTCTCTAACTTGTCCAAACGAACCATATTGGGTCCATCAGACAACGCTTCTTCCGGATTATCATGTACCTCAAGAAAAAGAGCGTCAATGCCTACAGCCGCAGCAGCTCTGGCCATATGAGGCACATACTGGCTTTGACCTCCGGAAGTCGTTCCCTGACCGCCTGGAATCTGAACGCTATGAGTAGCATCCATCACTACCGGATACCCCAGCTCACGCATAATTGCCAAGCTGCGCATGTCAGTAACCAAAGCATTGTAACCAAAGCTGGCACCGCGTTCAGTCAGCATAATATTATGATTGCCTGCCTCCTCAGCTTTTTCAGTACATTTTTCATGTCCCAGGGTGCGAGGAACTGGCCTTTTTTAATATTAACTACACGTCCTGTTTTTGCTGCTTCGTAAACTAAATCCGTTTGACGGCAAAGAAACGCCGGTATTTGCAGAATATCTAAAACTTCAGCAGCTTTTTCCACCTGAATAGTTTCATGAATATCACTGACAACAGGCACACCTAAATCTTTTTTAATCTGTGCTAAAATCTTCAACCCTTCTTCTAATCCCGGTCCACGGAAAGAGCTGTAAGAAGAACGATTGGCTTTGTCATAGGATGCCTTGAAAACATAAGGCACACCTAATTTATCAGCAATTTTTTTAACTTCCTTACCGATCATCAAACTGTGCTCATAACCCTCTAAAACGCAGGGTCCTGCCATCAATAGCAGCGGATGCCCCTGTCCAACTTCATAATCACCAACTTTTACAATGTTCATGTCCGACCTCCTTCTGGAATAAAACCGCTTATTTACTTAACAGCTCATTTACCGCTGCCAAATCTTCCGGAGTATCTACTCCAATACCTTGAAAATCACTTTCCAGTACTTTTATCTTATATCCGTTTTCCAAAACTCTCAACTGCTCCAAACTTTCTGTTTTTTCCAATTCAGTAGGTGCCAAAGCAGCGTATTGCAAAAGGAAATCACGTCTATAAGCATAAATACCAACATGCTTATAGACCTTATAGTGTTCAGTTTTATTACGGGGATATGGCATTAGGCTGCGCGAAAAATAAAGGGCATAACCATTATTGTCGGTAACAACTTTAACTGCCGCCGGATTATTATAATCTTCTTCCCGCATCAATACTTTCATCGTAGCCATTTTTAAATCAGATTCAGCTTCGAAAGCTTTTGCCAGCCGGTCAATAATCTCCGGCGGTATCATGGGTTCATCGCCCTGTACATTGACAATAACATCTACATCTGGAAAATTAAGAGCGACCTCTGCTAACCTGTCAGTACCACTGGGATGATCCGGAGATGTCATGATCGCTCTACCACCAAAACCATGAACCGTTTCAAAAACTTTCTCATTATCCGTGGCCACAATAACATCATCAGGCAGTTTGGCCTCACAGGCTTTCATATAGACATGTTGTATCATAGGCTTTCCTGCAATAAGTGCCAAAGGCTTTCCCGGAAGTCGTGTAGAAGCGTAACGTGCAGGTATCACACACAAAACTTTCATTACCGTTCGTCTCCTTCTGAATGGCGTTCAGAATTGTTTTCTCAAATACTTCACGTCCTTCAGTAATTTTTATATCCATATTTAAAATATACAACGGCATTTCTCTATTAAAATAAATGAATTCCGTTGGTATTTTAACAGCGTCCTTACCAGTTGTTACCATAGCTACAACTTCTTTGCTGATGGCTCTTTCACTGATATACTGCATTTCCAGCATTCCGTAATCATGATGGTCAGGATATCGTATACTTCAATTATATCAATGCCGATGCAGGCCAGAGTCTGCTCAAACGATGAAGGATTGCCGATCGCAGAAAAGACCATAACTTTTTTACCCTGCAGCTCAGAAAGATCTTTCGCATTTTCATGTATGCCTTTATACCAGTCAGCAATTTCCACAAAATTTTTGGGATGATGGATACTCTCAATAATAGGAGCATCTCCGTTGTACTTATCCAAAGTATCGCGTAATTCCTGACGGCTGAACTGAGAACTTTGATCTGTTTTAGTCAGCAGGAACAAGCCCGCCCTGTCCAAATGACTCAACGGTTCGCGCAAGGTCCCGCGCGGCAGAAGACAGCCATTGCCGAACATATTAAATGTATCAACTAAAACTACGTCCAGATCACGATATAAGTGCCAATGCTGATAACCATCGTCCATGATGATAACCTCAGCATTCATTTTATCCACAGCAAACTGACCTGTTAAGGCTCTGTTTTTACCAATAATTACCGGCACACCCGGTAAGGTTTTCGCCATTAAATAAGCTTCATCACCGGCCTCATAGGCAGTCATAAAAATCTTCTTACCATCACTGACAACGCCCATCTCCTGATCCCAGTGCGAACGATAACCACGATTCAGGATCACGACACGATAACCCATATTTTTAATAATAACAGCAACTTTTTGCGCGGTAGGAGTTTTTCCTGTACCACCAACAGTAATATTCCCTATAGAAATGACACAGCAATCTAATTTTTTCTGTTTCAATAATCCGGATTTATAAAAGTCTAATTTACAGCAAACACCAAATTCATATACATAGGAAAACATCCTTAAAATCCCCAATAAAATCCAACCAAAAAATGGGGTGTTAGGACCATGTGCCAGCTGGTATAAATATTGAATCACCGCATCTCCATGGCGCAGACGCCCGCCGCCTTCATCATGCAGATTTCTGATATTTGTAGGATAGGATGCTTCAACCTTACTGTCAACAGTCGTTAATGTCAGCAGATCCTGCAGATATTCAATACTGCGTACAGCAGCACCGCGATTTTCTTTAATAACCTGCAATGATGCTGCTCCCATTTGCAAACGTCGTTCATCGTTTCCAACAATATCTAAAACTTCTTTAGTAAGCTCTGCACTGTTATTAATCATCTTGCAGGCACCGACCTTACTCAATAAAGCATATGAATCTTTAAAATTCTGCATATTTGGCCCAACTAAAATCGGTTTGGCATGCGCCGCCGGTTCCAGCACGTTATGTCCGCCATGTTTTATCAAAGAACCACCAACAAACACCACATCACCAACAGAATAAATACGACCTAATTCACCAATAGTATCTATCAGTAAAACAGGATATTTAGACCGAGCACCTTTGATTTCCAGGAGTTTTGATCTAAATCCGCTTTCCCAATGATACTGTTTCGCCAGTTTACTGATTTCATCGGCACGTCCCGGTTTGCGGGGTGCGATAACCAAACGGGCCTCAGGATAGCTTTTAATAATTTCATTAAACACATCAAATAAAACTTTTTCTTCAGTAGGATGTGTAGACCCTGCCACAATTACAGGATAAGCATTTTCAATTCCTAATTCTTTTTTATAGTTTTCCAGGTCCTCTGGTGTCACTTCCGCATAAGTCTGATCAAACTTTGTATTACCTGTAACATAAATCTTTTTGGGATCTGCGCCTAAATGACTGATATAATCAGCGTCAATACTTGACTGCATGCAGAATCTGCTGACTGTATTCAGCATATCATCCCAAATGCCATATAAATAACGATACGTTTTTACTGATTTCTCTGAAATACGGCCATTAACCATCATTACCGGAATATTTCTTTCACGAATAGCCCGCAAAAAATTAGGCCACAACTCAGTTTCTACCGGCATGAATATCCTCGGCTGAATACGTTTAACAAAAGATTCAGAAACAAACGGCATATCCAAAGGAAAATAGATAATAGCATCAGCTTCCTGAATTATCTGTTTAGCCATATTATAACCGCCTACAGTTACAGCAGAGACCAGTATTGGAGAATCAGGATATGCTTTGCGTATTTCTTTAACTAATGGACTTGTCGCAACAATTTCACCGACAGAAGCGCCATGAATCCAAATACAGTCCTTCTGAGCCACAGAAGCAATTTCTTCATCTCGCAGCCCTCCCAGACTTTGCCGCATTCTGGTAGTAAAACCTGCTTCACAGATACAACGATAAAGAAAGTAAGGCAGTACGAACAAACAGCACACGCACAAAACCAAAAAATTATAAATAATATACATTCTTTAACCTCACTTCGCTTCTTTGTTGCGATACTGAATTTTATATAAATGTGCGTACAGCCCATCTAAGGCCAAAAGCTCATCATGTGTTCCTGATTCGACTAAATTACCTTTTTCCAGCACTAAAATTTTATCTGCGTTTTTAACTGTTGATAACCTATGTGCTATAACAAAAGAAGTCCTGCCTACCATCAATCTGTCCAGTGCTTCCTGCACCACTCTTTCACTTTCTGTATCAAGAGCCGAAGTCGCTTCGTCTAAAATCAGAATCCGTGGATTTTTCAATATTGCCCGGGCAATAGCTATACGCTGCCGCTGCCCGCCGGAAAGATTGACCCCTCGGTCACCAAGCTTAGTTTCATAACCATCAGTAAGCTGCATGATAAAATCATGTGCGTTGGCCGCTTTAGCAGCGGCTTCAATCTCTTCTTTAGTCGCATCCAGACGTCCATAAAGAATATTATTATAAACAGAACCATTAAAGAGCATTGTTTCCTGCGGAACAATACCAACCTGTTCACGCAGAGAATCTAACGTAACCTCTCTGACACTGTGACCATCAATTTTGATATCACCCTTGTTTACATCATAAAAACGCGGCAGTAAATTAGCAATTGTGGATTTTCCTGCACCGGACGGACCAACGATTGCTATTACCTCACCCGGTTTTACACTGAAAGAAAGATCTGTAATTACATTGCCTTTATCATTGTATGCAAAAGAAACATTTTGAAATTCCACTTTACCACTGACTTCCGGCAATTGCTTAGCATCCCTGCTTTCTGCTATTTCTTCCGGCATGTCGATAATCATAAATACACGCTGCGCTGCAGCCAACGCCTTCTGGATATTACCAATAACTCTGGTTAAACGTTTAATAGGATTAGAAATATTTACGGCATAGGTCAAAAAAGCGACCAGGGAGCCAGCAGTAATCGTGCCATTAATAACATTATTACCGCCGTACCAGATAATCATTGTCACGCCAATTGCTGCAACAAGCTCTACAACAGGAGTCAATGTTGCCATCAATTGCGCATTTTTCATATTAGCACGAAAATTCGCTTTATTTTCTACGTCAAAACGATCAACCTCGTAATCTTCCCTGACAAACGATTTGATAACTCTGGCAGAAGCCACAGACTCCTGCAGAACCGAAGTAATATCCGCAGTACATTCCTGGATTCTGCCGCCGGTTTTACGAATTTTTTTCCCAAAAAATTCCATAAACCATAAGACCACAGGGAAAGTGCAGACTGTAAAAAGCGTAAGACGCCAATCCAGATAGATCATCGCTACTACAGAACCGATCAAAATAAATCCTTCTGTAATCATCTCAATGGTATTCTCAACCATAGCTGATTGCAGCGCATTGACATCATTGGTAACATAACTCATGATCGTACCCGTTTTGTTCTTATCATAAAAAGATACGCTGAGACGCTGTAATTTTTTAAAAACAGCCGCACGAATATCAATAATTACGCTTTGCCCAACGTAGCTCATCAAATAATTCTGACCATACCAGAACAAACCGCGTACGATGAAAATAGCTATAATGCTGGCAGCAATCCAATTCAGCATTGTGCCATTCTTATCAGCCAAAACTTCATCAATCATATCTTTGATAATCCAGGGAATATATAAATTCCCCGCTGCTGCCATAATAGTACAAACCATAGCAAAAAGCAGTCTGTGCATATATGGTTTTATATAACTCAAGATTCGTAAATATAATGTCATTGTTTCTCCTCAGCAATACGCAGAACCAATTCTGCAACTCTATGTACAGCACCGGGCTCTCCCAGACGCTCACTGACATAAGCCAGATCTTTTTTCATCTGCGTGTTCCGCTCCGGCTCCAAAAGTGCCAGAGCCTCCTGCTGCAAACGTTCCGGAGTGAATTCTTCCTGCAGCAATTCAGGTAAAATACGTTTGCCTGCAACAATATTTGGCAAGCCGATGTTAGGTATATTGATAACTCTGCGTGCAATAAAAGCGGTAATAGGCGAGGTTTTATAAACGATAACGGACCCCAATCCGCACAGCGCCGCCTCTAAAGTCACTGTTCCGCTTGTAGCCAGTGCCAGATCAGCACTGAACATCACATCGTAGTTGTCACCTTCTATTATTTTGACTGGTACTCCTGCAGCTTTTACCATATCTTCCAGCATTTTCAGAGGAATTGTTTTGGCCCGCGGCATAGTAAAATCTGTATCGGGACGTTTTTTTAAAATTAATTTTGCGGCCTGTAACATCGTTGGCAGCATTTTTTGTATTTCCATCAACCGGCTTCCCGGAAGTAATAAAATCAAATCCCTGTCAGCATTCTTTCCTGCTTTTTTCCAGGCAGCTTCTTTGCTAAGATGCGGTTTCACTATATCCACCAAAGGATGCCCAACAAATTCGGTATCAGCCCCCGCATTTTTATAAACTTCATATTCAAACGGGAAAATGGCAGCAACTTTATTGACAATCTGAGCAACGCTCTTCGCACGGCTTTTATGCCAGGCCCAAGCAGAAGGGCTGATGTAAGAAACTACAGGAATGCCTTTTGCTTTTGCAAGTTTTGCCAAACGCATGTTAAACCCCGGATAATCAACAACCACCAGACAGTCCGGTTTTCTTTCTTCCATTACTTTGGCAAAAGCTTTTTTCAATTTAAACAACGCTGGTAATTTGCAAACAATCTCCGCAAACCCCATTACCCCATGTTCTTTAATATCAAATAACACTTCACCGCCAGCTTCACGCAGGCAATCACCGCCCATACCGAAAACTTCAGTATCAGGAGCAATATTTTTTAATTCTCTTGTCACCGCAGCAGCATGAATATCTCCCGAAGCTTCTCCGGCAGAAATCAATATTCTAGCCATAAACGCTCCCTTCCAGCTATCAAAACACTTTAAAAAGTTTTCTAGTTCTTATTTTATTACACAACAATTCATTTTATATTATAACACAAAAACAGACTGAACGTATCGCTCAGCCTGCATAATTAGCAATTATTTTTCATTTATCTTGCTACAATAGTAATATTGTGAGCATCTGCCAAAGCCAGAGTTTTTTCTTTTTCTACAAGCAGCGTTCTGCCGGCCTCAATTACCAAGCCGGTCGCTCCGGCTGCTATCATTGATTCCATGGTCTTTGTGCCAATGCTTGGCATATCAAACCTGTTATCCTGCGCCGGTTTTGCCGTTTTTGCGACAATAACACCTTTGCCAAGTGTTCCCCCTCGTAAAATGCAGGCATCAGTTCCTTCAATAGCTTCAACGGCCATTAAAGCACGATCTTTTACCACCACCGTCTGCCCAATATCCAAACGACCAATTTCTTTCGCCATTGCAAAGCCAAAATCCATGTCAGCCACTTCCGCTTCTGTTGGCATTCTTTGGGTCAAAACGCCAGGCGGCGGCAATAACGGCTGAATCAAAAGTGTCTGATCCATCACTTTGATGCCTTCACCTTCCAGCTCCTTGACAATAGCGTTCATGATGGTATCATCTTTACGGTCAGGTACGGAAGCCAGTATTTTTATTGCCCTAAGGTCAGGAACAACAGCTCCTGCTTTATATAAAAGCTCTTTTGTAACTTTTCCTATCATTGTCACTGTTTTTACATCATTTTTCTTCAGAGTACTGATGATCTTACCAATTTTCCCTATATGAATGTCATAATAAGCATCAACAGCCTCTGCTAACTCCGGATCTATATCAGGGACAACTCCAACAGCTATAACTCTATAACCCATAGACTTGGCTGATAAAGCTACATCCACCGGCAAATGGCCGATTCCCGACAATAAGCCTATAGTCTCCACCAGGTCACCACCTTAATCTCTGCGGGTACGAATAATACCACGTTCTACATTACGCAAAAAGCGCATCAAATGCTCAACAGGCTCGCTGCTGTCAAGCTCCTGCTCCATTGTAGCAACAGCCTCCTGTAATGGCAATCCGGATCTGTATAAAATCCGAAAAGCTTTTTTCAGCTGACTGCGTATTTCCTGAGCCATACCGGCTCTGGCCAATCCAACACTGTTCAAACCCGATACAAAGGCCGGATCACCTGCAACGATCATAAAAGGAGGCACATCCTGAGCAACACGTGCCATACCGCCAATCATAGCATTACGGCCGATCTTGCAAAACTGATGCACTGCTGATAATCCGCCGATAACAGCCCTGTCTTCAACAATAACATGTCCGGCAAGTGTTGCAACATTGGACATAATAACATTATTACCAACAATGCAATTATGTGCGACATGCGTATAAGCCATCATCAGTATATTATTACCAATAATAGTTTTATTTCCTTCACCAGTAGCTCTGTTGACGGTAGTACATTCACGAAAAACACAGCCATCACCGATAACCGTCGATGTTTTCTCGTCTTCAAATTTTAAATCCTGCGGATCAGCACCTATAGAACAACCCGGGAAAAATTTACAATTTTTACCAACTGTAGTATATTTATGAATCACCGCATGGGCTCCTATTTTACAATTGTCGCCGATGACTACTTCTTCATCGATTACAGCATAAGGACCTATTTCAACATTTTTTCCTAAAACAGCATTGGGATGGATGATTGCTGTTTCATGGATTTTAGGCATAGGAATAACAACCGAACTCATTTCCTTCACTCCTCAATTTTAATCAAACAATTAAACAGCTTTATACTATATTATCTATATTCTGCCAAAGCTTTTACTTTTTCGCACGCTGAATTCGGTTGTTTTAACTGATTACGTACAAAAAACTTCCTATTTCATCATTTTACTGCAAATTTTAACGTTTTTTCATTTATTAAGAATTTTTTGGATCCATAATCGCAAAAGTACAATCACACTCACAGGCCACCTGACCATCAACCTTGCCTTCACAATGAATAACGCCCATATTTCCACGTATCTTTACAACTTCAGTTGTAGTAATAACCTGATCCCCCGGTACTACCTGACGACGAAAACGTACGTTATCGATCTTACCAAAGACCGCAATTTTGCCACGGTTTTCTTCCGGATACAGCATCGCCACGCCGCCGACCTGAGCCATTGCCTCAATTAAGAGCACACCAGGCATAATCGGTTCACCAGGGAAATGACCTAAGAACTGCAATTCGTTCATGGTAATATTTTTGACACCGACAGCCCTTTTCATCGGTTCCAACTCTAAAATGCGATCTACCAAAAGCTTGGGTAACGATGCGGAATAATTTTTTGAATTTCAATAGCGTCTAAAGTAATCATCATTTCTCCTCCTTGATCCTATAGGTTTAATTTGCTTTTCTTAACAAGAATTAAATGCATGTCCTGACTTCACAGCAATTATATGCCCACGAAGATGCCCTAATAAATATAAATCTCCAATCACATCTAAAATTTTATGTCTGATCAGTTCATTATCAAATCTTGTCTCTGATAAAATTTTATCATCATCAAAAATAACAACATTTTCAATACTGCCGCCAAGCCCCAGTCCCATCTGCTGCATTTGCTTAATTTCACTCATAAATCCAACAGTTCTGGCAGCAGCGATCTCCTGCAGGAACTTTTCTTCTGTCAGCTCGATATCAAAATACTGTGTCCCTAAAGCAGGATGCGCGTTAACAGATACAAAAGAAATCCTGTAACCATCATACGGTTGAATCGTGATATATTTATCATCTTCATAAACAGAAAAAGCCCTGTCAACAGCATATATTTTTCTTGGCTCCGACTGCCTTATTCTGCCCGCCTGTAAAATCAGCTCACAAAATACAGCAGCACTGCCGTCAGTTACTGGAGGTTCCGGCGCAGACATCTCAATGCGGCAATTATCAATGCCCATCATTGAAAATGCCGCCATTAAATGTTCAACTGTAAATACCTCGGTCCCATTTTCACTGACAGTAGTAGCTTTAACCGTAGAACTTACATTCTCCGCTAAAGCCTGTATTTCAGGATGCCCAGAGAGATCTGTACGTACAAAAACAATACCCGTATTCTCTTTTCCCGGCAATAATTTCATTGCAACTTCTTTTCCTGAGTGCAACCCTATGCCAGAATAAGCAATAGGAGCTGCCAATGTTTGCTGCATTATTTCTTTCAAAATTCCCTCCTGCCTTTCCCCGGTTATTTCCTGACTGCAAATCTCTCACGCCCGTCTTTCCAGCGGTCATGTACCCAAAACCACATCTCCGGATGACTGATGATCTCGTGCTCCAAAATTACAACCAGCTCCTGAGTCACATCATAAAAATCCTTTTCCCTATCCTTGCTCTTAGGCGTATAAAGCGGCGGATATATTTTAACCGTACAGCCGCCCTCTTCACTATTATGAATAAAACATGGTAAAACAGGAGATCCATAAATTCGCGATAAGGCAGCAGCACCTAAAGGAATGATACTGTCTTTTCCAAAAAGTTTTAAATCAACACCGTCGTCATTAGTATCCTGATCATATAGAACGCCAAGCAGTTTTTTCTCCTTCAGTATTCTGCTGATAGCAAGCAAACCATGTTCGCCACGATTATAGGCAACCTTTTGTCCCACCATTTCACGATATTCATTAATGAAGCGATCCATATATTTATTATTTTGTTTTCTCGTTATAGAAAGCATAGGATAGCCATGCAAAGCAATCGTTGCCCCTAAAAGCTCCCAGTTGCCAAAATGACCTGTTGCAATAATGACACCTTTATTCTGTTTATAGGCTTCTTCCAAATATTCCAAGCCTTCAACATTAACAAGCTTAGTTATATTATCTTTATTTAACAAAGGGAAGCGCATTACTTCTACTACCATTCTACCAAATCTGCGCAAACTTTTCTCTGCTATCTGCTGAGCTCTTGCCTTATCTACGCCAAGACACTCCTGTATATTGGCTGCAGCCATTTGCATCCGCCATTTTGGAGTAGCAACAACCGCAATTCCGCCTAATATCGCAGCTGTTAAATTACGTAAACATTTAGGAGCCACGCACATAATCCAGCTGAAAAACTTAACCACATAATAAGCAAGCACTGCTTTTGCACCGCCTTGTTTCTTATTTTTCCAATTTAGCTACAGTTTCTTCCAGTACTTTAACCTTTTTCAGTAAATCGCCGATTTTTCTGAGATTCGCTTCCTGTTTAAGCCATTCCTTATGCGGACGTGCCGGAAATCCTGCATAAAACGAATTAGAAGGTACATTATTGGTAATACCTGTTTTTCCGCCAAAAACACAATTGTCACCAATTGTGATATGCCCAACTGTACCAACCTGTCCTGCAAACGTAACATTATCACCAACAGTCACGCTGCCGCTGATCCCCACATGGGCTACAACCAGACAATTTTTCCCTAAAACATCATTATGACCTAAATGCACAAGATTGTCTATTTTTGTTCCCGCACCAACAATAGTACTGCCTGCAGTAGCTCTGTCAATACAGGTATTATTTCCTATTTCAACTTCATCCTCTAAAACCACATTGCCAGCCTGCAGTACACTGCTGTGTCTGCCAGTCTTTTTATCTGTAATATAGCCAAAACCATCGCCGCCGATAACGCATCCTGACTGCAATACAACATTATTGCCTATAACACAATTTTCTCTTATTGTAACCTGAGGATAAAAGGTACAAGCTTTTCCTATTTTAACATGCTTTCCAACATAAACATGCGGATAAATTACACTGTCATCACCAATTTCAGCATCTTCCTCAATTACAGCAAACGGCTGTATAGCAACATTTTTACCAATTTTAGCACTTGCGGCAACAAAAGCCAAAGGACTTACGACACGTTCAACATCCTCCCTGGCCCGAAAAAGCTCCAACAAGGCCGCAAAAGCTGCACGCGGATCTTTGACTCTGATTACAGGTCTATCAAGCTTGGGATCTTCCGGTGCTAAAACCATTACCCCAGCTTTACTGAGATGACAGTGTTCCACATGAGGCGGCACAGCAAAAGAAATATCCTGCGGTCCAGCCTCAACTAACCCGTTTACGCCTGTAACAATCAACTTTTGATCTTCATTTTCAAGTGTCCCCTGCAAATATTCTGCCAATTCCCTCAAAGTCTTTTCCATAACTCTGCCTCCCGCTGTTTTAAAAAGGCGGGCAGATCAACCGCCCGCCACATTTTATTTCATTTTTTCAATTACCGAATCAGTTACATCCACACCACCCTGAGGGACAGCATCTTTAATCAACACAGCTCCTAAGCCTTTTTCTTTAGCAACTGCATTTAACGCAGAATCCAGGCTTGCTTTTAATTTATTTTGCGCTTCTGATTGTACCAACTGCATTTCAGCCGTTTTATCTTCAACAATTTTTTTCTGTTCTTCCTGAGATTTGCCCTCCATCTCTTTAGTCATTTCTTCCTGCAATGCCTTTCCTTTGGTAGCAACCTCTTCTTTCACCGTTTTTACTATTTCGGCTTTGCTTTCAACAGCTTTCATATCAACCACACCAAATTCAGCATTACGCCCACTGCATCCAAAAGATACCATTGCAACTGCCACCATTAAGCCTGCCACTACTTGTTTTTTCATAATCTATCGCTCCTGTTATTTCATATTCTGCAAAGCCTTCACAACATCATCAGTAATGTCATCCGCTTTGATATTAACTTTAACACTATGAAAGACGATTGTATACTGCCGCTCGTGAGCAAGTTTTATCACATTGCTTTCAATATCGTTACGAATACCTGCTCTAAGCTTTTCATTACTTTCCTGCAGTTTATCAGCCTGCTTATCGATGGCAGCCATTGCTTTAGTCAAAGCTTCCGGAACTTTCGCCAAATCAGACTGGTCTTTTGATAATACCCCAGACATATCTCCCTGCATTTCCTGCTGCAGCTGCTCCGCATGCTGTTTTAATCTGGCCTGCGTTTCAGCCACCAAAGGCTCCATTTTAGCACCAATAATTTTATTTTTTGCTGCTAAAATCTGCTGTCTTTGCTGTTCCCGTTCAGACTGAACCTGGTTTAATTCATTTTGAACAACCTCACGTTCTGCAGGACGCATTTTTATAGCTTCCAGCCGCAATCTCAAATTTAAAATTTTTAACTGGTACGCATCCTCCAGTTCCTTTTCCTGTTCGGCTAAAGCAGCATCAGCTTCTTTTACTGCTGCATCATAAGCATCTAAAAGTTTTTTCCGTTCTTTTGCTTCAGCAGCATACATTTGTGTCTGAAACCCGGCATCCATAAAATTAGCTTTACTGTTTTGTTTCAGCTGCTGCAGTCTGGTTAAACCAGCAATCTGAGTTTTGGCTATTTCTGCCTGCTCCTCACGATAACGCAGTAATTTCTGCAATTCAGCTTCACCCTGTTTAAGAACAGTCTGTTTAGGATGAGCACTGAATGCCTTATCCCAATCAATAACGGCAATTTTATCCTTGCCGCCCGGATCATGACCACAGGCAGCAGTAAGTAATACGACTATCAAAATTATCGGCGTTAACCAGCGCATACTTTACCTCCTGCAGTTAAACAGAAACAAGGCCCTTTTGTAAAAAGGGCCTTGTCCGACATTATTTACCGCTTTGCAAAGCCTTGGATACCTCATCAGTAATATCGAGACCGCCGTATACAACGGTATTTTTGTCAACAACTACGGACAAACCTTTTTTATCAGCAACTTTTTTGATTGTTGTTTCAATCTTTTTCAAAACAGGATCCATTAATTCCTTTTCTTTATTGGATAACCGTTCCTGCAACTGCTGATAATAACGCTGTTTTTCAGTATCATTCATGGTTTTACTTTTTTCATCAAAATCCTTCTGGGCATTATCGATTTCCTGCTTCATACTTGTCTGTACATTCTGCAGATCAGGCACTTGAGAAAGCAGCATCTGATAATTAACAACGCCAATAGCCGATTCACTGGAAGCAGCTGATGCCACGCTGTTAACACCACTTTGGGTAAGTGTTAAAGCAAAACAGCCTAAAACAAAGATAGCTGCTACGAACAAAGATATCATTTTCACATTTTTTGGATCACGTAATTTTTGCATCATAATAAAAATCCCTGCTTTCAGTTGTAATTATACTAAATAATTATATCAGTCAAAATCTTTTCTTTCAACCTTTATCACAAATTTCCAACAATCCTGAAGTATGGTTTATCATTTGAATAAACATATTCCGCGCTCAGGAATTCGTGTATCCGGTATCTGACTCCAATTTCAGTAGTATCGCTGCCAGAAAAATATTCTGCCCGCAAACGCCATTTCGGCGTTATATCCTGTTCCAGGCGATAGACATTTTCTCCCAGAGGACTACGTCGCATATAACTGACTGTCGTTTTTCCGTGATGCAACGCATAACCGGCGGAAAAATCCCAGTCGACATCATCCAAAGTCACTCCGACCTCTCCAAAAATCTCATCCCGTTTTGATATGTATTTGCCAAAATGAGCGCGTCCGGAAATATTGTTCTCATTGCGCCCTATGTCACCGTAGCCTTCAAACCAGATTTTATATTCTCTGACTCCAGACGAATCCTTACTCCTGAATTAACTCCCGGTGTCAAAACTACGCTTGGACGCAGATTATGTCTTTTTACTTCAGGCTCTGCACTGAGTTCTGCCAGCAGTGATCTTTCCAGCTCTTCTTTATGCCTGCTGACATACATTACCGGCAGTCCCCTTAACTCCTGTGTTTTCTGTGCATAACGCTGTTTAATATTTAACAGCAGCAAATTTGGTATAGACTGAGAAACCATCTCATAATCAATACTTTGCACCAGCTGCCCTACAGGATAGACAACTACCTGTATAACGGTTCGCCTGTCTTCACGCACCACATCTACAGCAGCTCTGAATTCAGGCAGTTCAGCTTCAACCTTTTCCCTTACTAACCGGCGTAATACTCCACCGGCCCAGTCGGACGCATCTGCAGAAGAACCCTGCAAAACATCCTCCAGCTGTTTTTGTAATTCCGGCAGTTTCGACTGCAATAAAGCAGCCGTATTTTCTTCGACTCCCGAAAACTGTAAATCAACAAAAACATCATTTATCACTTCATTCCAGGGTGAAACCACCATTGTAACCTGCGTTTGTGTCCCCAGCTGCAACATTACCTGCTCCATCTGATATCCATTCAGGACTCTGTCCCCAACTTCTCCCAGAAGTCTTGTATATTCACTGCGCACAGGTTCTACTTTTTCTGTATCCTTATCAAGCAGCAGCTGTTCAGCAACAGTCTGCATACTTGCCGACATCCGCTCTAAAAGAACCTTACTGGTAGAACCTCTGTCCAGGACATTAACGCTTACACTTTCAATAATGGCAGCATTTGCTGCCCGTGGCCGCAAACAACGTTTTTAAAAAAAAAGCCAATAAAACTACAGCTAAAATTCTTACAATCTTCACGGCATACTACCGCCTGTTTTAGAATTGACCGCCGAAGCTGAAATGGAAACGTCCGCCCTGATCACCATAACCATAATCAAGCTTTACCGGTCCAAGAGGTGAGTTGATCCTTAAACCAACACCATAACTATATTTCAGCTCGCCCAAATCAAAGGCTGTTTCACGGTCTTTGTCCCAGGCATAGCCGCTGTCTACAAACAAAACACCCTGCACTTTTTTCACGATCGGCATTCTATATTCAACAGTGCCTTTCAGCATGCTGTTGCCTTTGAACTGGTCATCTTTATAACCACGCAACGTCTCGCTGCCGCCCATTGAAAATCTCTGGCTAAGCGGCATCCTACCAGAAGCATAACCAGCCCCAAGCTGCACGGCAATAACATTTCTGCGCCCTGACGATAGTAATAACGATAATCAACAGAGTATTTTGTAAAGTCAAAATCACCGCCTAAACCGGCATATTCGATCGTATAGGCATTTCTTTTGCCTTCATGCGGATCATAAATATTATCGCGTGAATCATACACTCTGGCGACGCCGATACTGCGCGTTACACCAAAGTTCTTTTTCCGACGATATTCACCATCCGGTCCATCATATTTAGCCTCATAGTCCCTATTATCATTCCAAGAATTCTCATAATACTGCGTGCTGTAACCATCAACAGCACCTTTGTAAATGTCGTCACGATTCTTCAACGTCAGGTAATTGCTGACATACTCGTTATTAGTCTTACGACTGAAAGTCAATTCCTGCCCACGACGTTTTTTGTCATAACGGGCAATTTCGTCGGCGTTACGGTCATAGTCTGCATATTCGTTGGTAACGTCGTACAAAGTAATTGTTGCGCTTGTTTCTTTACTGTCGATCCAAGGTTTTGTATAAGAGAACTCATAGTTCTTATTATCCGCACCGCCGAATTCCCAGCGAATATTAACTTTATCACCGGTACCACGGAAATTTTTATCACCGACTGATACCATACCGATAAATCCGTCCGCATCACTGTAGCCGGCACCGATACCAAAAGTACCGGTATTCATTTCTACAACGGAAATCTCAATCTCTACAGCATTAGGCTGCTGACCGGGGTTCAATTTGATATTAACATCTTCAAAATAGCCTAGATTATAAATACGCTGCATACTGCGGCGGGCATCCTTGGCATTAAAAGGTTCGCCTTTTTTCAGTTTCATTTCACGGATAATAACATAATCTTTAGTTTTAGTATTGCCCTTAATTTTAAAGTCTTCAACAATACCTTCATTTACGACCAACAGCAGGGTTCCGTCAGGCTGCATTCTTATATCCGCAACACGTGCTAAAATGTAACCCTCTTTATTGTATTCAGCTTCCAAACGCTGTACTTTTGCGTTTACTTCTCTGATATTGATCAGCTGATTTTTGGGAAGATCCAGTAAGCTTTCAATTTTTTCTGTAGAAATCTTTGTATTTCCTTCTACTGCCAGCTGCTGATAAATAGGATTTTCCATAACATGATAGGTAACCTGCACCCTTCCGGAACCTGCTTAAATTCAGGCTGCAGATCATAGAACCATCCCATATTATAAATAGCGTATAAATCCTTACCTAAACCTTCAGACGTCAAAGTCATACCAGGTTTAGTTTTTAAAACATTAATAATCTCTTCAGTTGGAGTCACATTATTACCGCTGACCATAATTTTAGTCACCAGCTGACCAAAATACGGTGCCGCAGCCTTTTCTATTTCTGCGGGAGGACGCATTGGCGGCTCTTCTTCACGGACTGCTGTAGTATTTGTCTGCGGGGCATTGGCAACAGCTTCCTGAGCAGACTTCGCCGCATCTTCTCTGGCAGCCTCTTTTTCAGCTTCCTGTCTGCTTACAGGACGTTTAGCCTCTTCCTGCTGTTCAGCATCACCAGCTTCAGCCGGCTGTTCTTCAGTAGTGCCTTTATAGCGAGGATCGGAAATATCTTCAGATGGCTTATTATGCATATAATAAACTGTCTTTTTCCCCTTTTTACTCAGTCCGCCTTTATCTTTTCCTTTGCCTTTTTGTGCTTTCTGTGCTTTTTCAAGAGCAGCTTTGGTAACAATCTGCTCTTTCCCACCGATAGTCATGGTTTGGTTTTCAACGACATCGGCCGCACTGTTTTCCTGCGCCCAAACAGGAGTCGTCAGCAAAAGCGCTGCCAGGCTCAAAGATAAGGACCGCAACATATTTTTTCTTCTCATCCAAAAATCCTCCCTAAACTAGTTAGCATCCCGTAAAGTTCTGCGCGCTTCACGCACAAGCTGCCGCATATCTGCAGTAGGCAACTCCACACTACGCTGCTGTTCTTTTACTTGCTCTTTCGGATACTCTGACGGTATCACTACCGTTTTCTGTTCTTGTTCTGGTTTATCTGTAAAAGTCGGCACCATTTTATTGGGAGCCGCCTCTGTTTGAGGCAAATTTTTCTGCAGCTCAGTTGAAGCCATAACTGCAGCGGGATTTTGCAACTTCACCCCAGGTTCTTCTACTGTTCCAGCATATAACCAGCCACCATAGCCAGCTAATACTACGATAGCCGCAGCAAGCAAAGCTAAACGCTGTCTGGTCCAAACAGAAACCCAGCCGCGTTTTTCCCGCAAATGCTTAATTTCCGCTTCAGCCAGCATCAAATCCAATTCACCGCGCATGCCGTTGTTTTCACGGAAACTTTTTTCAGCATTTTCTAAGCTGCTCTTAACATTGCGAATATGTTCACAAATGGATTTCGCCACCGTAAAAACCCCCTTCCGCGATTTTAAAATAATAAAAGATATATATATAATCACTAATATAAAAATTTTTTCACATAGCGAATTTTCTTAATATATGCCATATATAACGATTAAAGCTTATATAAGCAATTCTTGTTTTAAATAACGCCTGTTTTCTTTTATTAGCTTTTATTTAATTCGTTCATCAATCGTGAAAGCATACCTCTAACTCTGCGTACACCTTGTTTCTGCAGCCGATAAATGTGCCCCAGGCTCACATCGATTGATGCCGCTAAATCTCCAGCGCTTTTATCTTCCAGATAAATACCTGTCAAAACCTGCTGTTCTTTTTGCGGGAGCCTTTCCATCGCCTGAGTTATCTTATCATTTAAAAAATGCCGCTCTGCCAACTCAAATGGAGTAGCTTCATTTGATACCAAACATTCAGACCAGGCAAGGCCTGCTGAATTTACTCCATCCAAAGACAACATCTGGCTGCCATATTCAGCCTGCAGAAAATCAAGCATTCTTCCTCGGATACGGTGGGAAGCAAAAATGCTGAAAGCAACACCGCGTGTATAATCAAATTTTTCAGCCGCTTCCAATAAACCTACCGTACCTTCCTGAATCAATTCCAGGGTCTGTGTTTCAGTAAGTCGGAAGGCCATTGCTATTTTAAAAACCAATGGCTGATAAGCAGTAATTATTTTCCTGTACGCGCTTTGATCACCATCAGCGCAGGCACGCCATAAATCAAGTTCTTCTTCCCGTTCCAGCAAATTGATTTTTTGTAACTCCGTTAAATATTGCTGCAGCATCTGCTTCCCTCCTTTCATTTCATTTAAAAGGTTAGCCGATATTCCAGGCCATACCAATTCTCATTATTTTCATTTAAAGAATAATTTATATTCAAATGTTTACTGATCTCATACTGACCGAATACACTATGGTGCTCATTATCCATACTGGTAGTATAACCAACCATAAAGTTATCCGTCAAATATTTACTGAATAAAACATTATATTGATTACGTTCATCAGGTGTGAACTCACGGTTACGACGTGTATCCATTTCGATACCAGACCGCAGTTTTCCTGAATAAACCCTGAATTCATCAAGCCCCAGAGCCTCTTTAAAAATTTGTTCAACGTCACCAAATACCGCCATTTCCAAACCGGCAGTCATTAAATTCTGTAATCATCGCTGTCGACACCTTCACTGCCGGTAGCTTCACGCTGCAGAGTCAGCATCCGCACGATCTGATCTTTGGTCAGCGGCGGCGAGGAATTGAGCTGTAGGTCCATTTCTTCAAGCGGTCCAGAAATACGCATTCCAATATCATAACGCTGGAACTTTGCTGTAGCCTCAAGATTCACCGTAGGCAGAACGCTTCCAGGTATAGGCCAGGCAGCAGAAGCAGAGCGAACTTTAAATTGTGTGCGCAAATAACTGATCGAACCTCGATCCGCACTGATTGTGCCACTTATATTAGTATACAATGTACTGCCCTGGATATGCAATCCTCCGGCAAGCCATAAGTCATATAAATATTTATTATACAAATGGATTTTCGGTCCAAGCGTTATCTGTACATCAAGACCAATATTACTTTCGCCTTCGCCAAACTCCGGTATTGTCGGCATATTGACGAGCACGTCATCAAAGCGCACTTCACCTTTAAGCAGCGGCCGATAACTAAAGCGAGGACCTTTTCCAGGAGGAGGTGCGCTTCCTGCTTCTGGTCTCACAATGAACCTCTGCGGCGTTACTGTCAGATTGCCATTGATACGTCCTGTAAAAATATCAGAAGCTATTTCTGCGTTATCAGCAACCAGGTCAAGCTGATAAGCCTCACGTTCATTGGAGCGCAGCGCATAAGTACCGCTGCCTTTAAATGAACCCTTGCCAAGCTTGGCTGAAATATCTTTAAGCGCAACTTTATTACCTTCAAACTCTATATCTGTATGAATATTTTCAATAACAGTCTGTACATGTTTAAATTTCAAAGACCCATCAGGAATTTTTACAGCACCGTAAACCAAAGGTTCCTCAAGCGTACCTGCCAGTTTAACCTGCCCCTGCGTTTCACCTACGCCCCATTCCACCATTGGCGAAATGACCTGCAAAATACCCAGTCGCGCATTGTCCAGATTAAGCTGTACATTCATCTGCGCGTTAGGATCGCGCCGCTGTTCTTTTGATCTGAATAAATCCAGCGGTACATCACCATAGGCACTGGCCTTATAAATATCTTTATTTAACATCGCCTGCTCTATTTTCAGATTATCATTCGCAAGCGAAAGCATAGCTGTAAAGTCATCGAAGCCAATGCCGGCCACACTGCCGTTTTTCACTTCCACAGAACCGTTTCCTTCAGGATCCTTTAAGGTTCCATGCAGCTGTACGAACATATTTAGATCACCGGTAACTTCAACAGGATCTGACATAAACGCTGTTACCAACGCAGGATTAGCATCTACAGCACCGGCCTCAAGTTCCAGCTTCCCATTAGCCAGATCAACCTTACCGCCGACAGCAACGATTCCCTTATCTGTAACGTCCTTTGTTTCCATCAGTTTGACATCATCAAAATACCAAACTTTATCCTGCAAATGACCTTTAAACTTCATTTCTTCATATTTAAGATCATTAATAGAAATATCATCCACCCAGACATCAACAAAAATACCTGATCCCGAACCATGCGGATTAATTGCAATTTCGCCCTGAGCCAAACCATCTACATTATAATCAGCTTTAGCCATTTTAAGTATAGACCTGACATTACCATATATAGCCACTATATTGCCCTGCAGCAATTTTTGCTCATGGTTATAATCAAGCTCTGCAGAAAGCACACCTTTAGGAGCCTGCTTAAATGATCCCAGCAAATGATTCTTTATTCCGCCGTCACTATCCAATTTGCATTGGATATCCGTCAATTCTTCGCCGTTAATCATAATAGATTTACTGCTGACGTCACCATGGAAAAATGGTTTCGACAAAGTGCCAGTCAAGGTCCCATGTGCATTTGCATATCCGTCTAAATCAACAGTATCGTCATTAATCGGTAAAGCACTGAGATCAATGTCTCTTATATCAACTTTAAAATCAAGATTTTTTTCTGCATCCATTCGGCCATTAAGCTTGGCCTCTGTTGATAATGCAACAATATCACAGTCACTGATTACTAAATTATTGGCCTGATAACTGTAGTCGGTTTCAATCTTATCTATAAGATAACCTTCAGCACTGCCGTCGGTCAGCAAAAACTTACCACTGATATCCGGCATCGTTAAAGTCCCTTTTACAAACATTATATTATTAACGTTACCAGTAAGCTTCACTTCCGGTGCTACAACCTTGATGAAAGGTTCGGCTCTTACTCCTGCTGTCTCAACATCCAAATCAAAAACAGGCTCTTCACCCTGGAGATTGATGCTGCCGTTTAAAACACTTTCACCTTGGGCCATTGTCACCTTGTAATTTTTCAGGACAACAATGTTATCCTGCATACTCAGTCCACCATGAGCTTCTTCAATTTCCAGTCCAGCTATATTGACCTGCTTCAGTTGAGTAACACCTGTAAAATCAACCGCATCCTCAGTTCCTGAAACATCAAATTGCACTGCTGCCAGACCGCTGCCCTGCTGGCCCATAAAATCAAGAACAGGTGCAATTGGGAAATCTGTTACGGATCCCTGCAGTTTAAATTCACCTGCACTGGAAACTGTTCCTTGAGCTAACAATGCTCCTGTTTCTGTAAACGCCGAAAAATTATTAATTTTAAGGCCATTTTGGTCAGCATCAATGTCAAAATCGACTTTTTGCAGCAGCAAATTACGCCAACCTAAACGCACCGTATCTGCGGCCAGGTTAACTTCAAACTTATCATCTTTGATTATGCCTTTCATAGCCATGCTGCCATCTACAGTAAAAACATCGTATGGTCTGTCATGCAGCGGCGCAGTTTTGACATTCTCTACGTCAAGTGCTGCCACTACATTTCCACTTCCAAGATCATATTCTGCCAGAAAATCAACTCTGCCTCCGCCAAATTCAGCACGTGCAGTATTTATCTGTGCCTTGTTATCAATGATTCTAAAAGGTACAGAAAGTTTTCGAACTTCTTCATTTTTTATTTTCAGTAAGTCGGCAGTCAGTAACCCGCGCCCCTGAATGTTATCCTTGTCCTTAAAATCAAGATCCCCATTAAGCTGTGCCGTCTGTCCATCTACAGTCAGTAAAAGTTTGTCTGATTTAACGGCTTTGTCATTAAAAGCAACCTTTCCGTCAATACCTACAGGAAATTCCTCATCTCCGTAAACAGCAACGCCTGTCAGTTTTTCCAAAACAACGGTGCCCGACATAGCGATATCTTCACCACTATTAGTCCACAAAAGATTAACATCCGCAACAGCACCCTGGAAATTTTTAACTTTTCCAAACTCTTCTGCTAAAGGGGCAAAAGCAGTTAAAGCAAAATGGTCGCTCTTTACTGTTAAACTGCCTACAGCCTTCATGTCAATCAGGCCCTTGAGTTCCAAAGCGTCTTCATCATGTAACAGTTTCGCATCAATAGCAAATTTCGGATTACCGCCACCGTCAACAGAACCATTCAAACCAAAATCCCATTCCCCATATGGAGTTTTGGTTACAATATGTCCATTTGCAATATCTAAGATTCCATAGAACGGTGTCTCATCAGAATCTGACGGTTTCAAAAAATCCTGCACGTTCCATTGCTCTGTTTTATTCAGTGTTAAATAAATAGTCGGCTTTTCCAAAGAAACTCTGTCTAAAGCTTTATTTGTATTAAAAAGAGCATGCCAAGGCGAGATATGCAGCTTAACATTTGGCAAATCAGCAATCAACTGCTGCTTCTTGTCCTTCACCTGCACATCAAATACGGACAATTCTAAGGCACCATTCCATTCTACACGGGCAATATCAATAGAACCAGTAATATAATCCTTAGCTAAATTCGACACCAAAGGCGGAATCTGAGCCAAATATCCCGGCACAATAAATTTTATGATACTGTAATATACTATGCCGACTATTGCCGCAATTCCCAGCAACCAACGAAATAGTTTATTCATGTTCTGCCTCCGCAGTAAAAGTCATAATACAACTTATTTTACTTCGACAAAAAACAAAAACCTCCTTCATTTTAATTATAAAATAAAAAATCCCGCCTGAGCGGGATTTTTATAATTATTCTGCTGCAGTTTCTGTAGACATAGTCGGCAGATTTGTTGTATTCGCAGCCGCAGTAACAGCTACAGGTACACCCATCGAAGTTTCCAATGCAATTTTCGAAGTATTGTAATCATACAAGCATTGACAAAATTCGTTTTTGCCTCGGTCAGTGCAACCTGCGCGTCAATAACGTCCAGGTTAGTACCTACACCGGCCATATAACGAACCTGCGCAATATGGAAATCTTCTTCAGCCTTAGCGACCGCTACCTGTGTAGTAGAGATACGTTTTTCAGCTTCACGCAGTCCCAGATAATTGCTGCGCACTTCCAGTTCCACAGAATTTACTGTATCACGATAAGTTTCTTCTGCCTGCAGCAGTTTTTCTTCCGCCGCATGTACTTTAGACAAGGTAACGCCAGAATCAAAAATATTCATGGATGCACTTATACCAACGCTCCAGTTTTCTTTATCATCGCCGGGCCAGTTGCTGCCACTGCCGCCCCAGGCTTCACCAGCAGAAGCATTAACTTTTGGTAAAAATCCGCTTTTAGCCACTTTGACAGCACCTTTAGCCGCGTCTACGGCTAAACGGCTTTGCTCCAGCTCCGCACGGTTCATCGAAGCGTAATCAAGGCAATACTGCATATCATTCTCGTAAGGAGTATACTGCAGACTGTCCTTAAGTTTTAAGGTCGTATCTAAGGAAGTTCCAATAATCTTGTTCAACGAGGCTTCAGCTACATCATAATTATTAGTAGCCTGAATCAGCTGCTGCTGTGCATTAGCCAAAGAAACCTCACTGCGCAGTACATCTACCTTGGCTACAACGCCTACATCATATTGCGCCTGTACATTTTTCAGATGCTCTTCCAGCTGATTAACAGAATCCTGATAGAGGTTTTCCATATTGCCAGCCTGCAGCAGGCTGAAATAGCCGTCTGTAGCCGTCTTTTTCATTTCGATGTAAGCCTTGGTTTCACCCAAAACATAGCTTTTGTAATTAGCCTTAGCCTGATCTATCGTCCCCGACAATTCCCCACCAGTATAAATGGGAATCGAAGCTGTAATAGCATTGCTGTGAGTATTCCCCAGATCCTTACTATATACACCTGTAAAAGAATTCCTTTGTGCTTCCGCATAACCGCCACGCCCAGATCTATGCTCGGCACTGATACTGATACCACGGCCAGCCCTGGCTGCATTGAGTTCCGCTCTGGAACCTTTCTTTTCAGATACAGCGATCTTAATCGCCGGATTCGTTGTCAAAGCTCTTTGTACAGCATCGTCTAAATCAAGCTCCAAGGTTTCGGCAAAAACCGACTGACTGCATAATAAACTTACTGCGCCGTAAGCACCAGCACCTTTCGGCTCTTTTTATAATTGAACATTATTTTCGTACCTCCAATCGACTGACTGGCTAGTCAGTATAAGAAAATTATATTTTTTTATAACCCAAAAGTCAAACCTTTTTTTAAAAATAACTGCGTAATCCGACATAAGTATTGTTTTTGTTGCCATTACGCACATCAGTCTGCTCGCCCAGCAATGAAAGATTATCTGTCAGCTTCAACTCCCCGCCAACTTTTACTTTCGTATCGTTAAAGTCATAGACCTGACTGTACAGCTTAAAAGAATTTCCCAGTCTATAATCAAAGCCAACGCCAAATTCTCCCTGCATCGCTCCCATACTTACAGCAGCAGACCCAAAATTCTTTCCTAAGGAAAGATCGAGTTTGTTGGCATCACCAATATCATAACCGCCGACATAAACGAATATATCCTCTTTGGGAGTAAAGGTCACTCCCAAATTGCTGCGCCAGTCACTGCCCTTGACACTGCGTGTTACATCAGCCTGCACCTTTGCCGTATCCAAAACTCCCAGCATTCTGTTAGCCTTATCACTTGCTTCTCTGGCGTTATGCAGAGTAGCTTTGATATCAGCTTCAGTCTGCGGGTCTGTTGCGACCTTTTCCAATAATTCCGTGGCTTTTTCGATTCTACCGCTGGCATTAGCAAGATTTTCAATGATTCTTGCCATATTCTGTCCAGCACCACCCTTATTTGTCTCAACCATGATGTTTTCCATCTGGCTGGCAGCGTTATTCATTCTTACGGCCATTTCACTCATCTGCTGTACCATCAAATTTATTTCCTGCTGATTAGCTACAGCTACATCTGCCATGACCTTAGTAAAAGTGTTCATATTATTACTGATATCACGGGCATTGAAAACCCGTCACGCATCGACCGCTGTACTTCAGGATCACCAAAAACATTATTCAGCGCTTCTGCAATACCCTCAACTTTTGCCAGAACTTTAGATGAAGCATTCATAAACTCATCCAGCCCTGTTCCCTGCTCACCTTCCAGCTTATCGCCGGGATGAATATATTGTCCTGTCATTTTTACAGGAGGCAGCACATCTACAAAACGCTCCCCTAAAATACCATCAGACCCCAAAGAAAAAACCGCTCCCTTAGGAACTTGATATCTTTATTGATATCAGCCACTACATCAACATGTCACCATTTACATTAACTTCTTTAACAGTGCCAACCTGTACGCCGGCATACCTTACTACATGTCCCGGCATCAGCCCCCCAACCTGCGGATAAGAAATCTGCAGTTTATAACCGCTGCCAGAGAAACTGAAAGCGCCTAAAAAAGTAATGATTCCTGCTAAAAGTCCGATACCGCCTAAAGTTAAAGCGCCAACTTTTACTTCGTTTGAACTCATTACTGTACCGCCTCCTCCCTGATTTCTTTACCGCGAATAAACGCGTCCACAATTTGATTATGACCATTTCTTATTTCTTCAACAGTGCCCAAAGCGACAATTTTTCCCTTATAAAGCATAGCAATCCTATCCGCCGCATAAAAAGCTGATTCCATATCGTGAGTTACTAAAACCGATGTCACCTGCAATTGCTGCTGCGTTTTCCTGATTAAACGGCTGATATTATTTGACATGATCGGGTCCAGCCCCGCCGTGGGTTCATCATATAAAACTATTTCCGGTCTATTAGCTATAGCTCTGGCTAAACCGACTCTTTTCTTCATGCCACCTGATAACTCAGCCGGATATTGTTCTTTTGATTGAGGCAAGCCAACAAGTTCTAACATCTCATCAACGATGCCTTGAATTTCTGATTCACTTTTATCAGTATGCTGGCGCAGTCCAAAAGCAACATTTTCACCAACTGTCAAAAAATCGAATAAAGCAGAATACTGAAATACCATTCCCATCTTTTGACGCAGTTTGTTCCAGCCATCTTCATCCAGAGAACTTACCTGCTCCCCCTGAACAAAAATTTCTCCGGCAGTAGGTTGCAGCAAACCTATCATTGCGCGTAAAATAGTACTTTTACCACTGCCCGACGGACCTAAAACGGCAAGAGTCTCCCCTTGTCTGATATCCAGATCAATATTATTTATAACCACATTTTCACCAAAAGTAATATTTAATTTTTTAAAACTGATAATCGGTTCTGCCACAGGCAGTACCTCCTTTAAACATACAATAAAATTGACAAAAAGTAGTTAGTTATAAATATAAGGACTATAGATAAAACAACTGAACCAGTCGTAGCGATACCAACACCTTCAGCACCCTGTTTGGCACCCAGCCCTTTATAACAGGCTACAATAGCAATAATACCGCCAAAAACAGCACTTTTAAGCATACCGCCAACCATATCAAATGGCTCAGCAAACATTTTTATAGAATTTATATAAGTAAAAGTACTAATTCCGGCATAATAATGAGAAACCAGCCAACCGCCAATATTACCAATTGTATTAGCAAAAACAATCAGCACCGGCATCATTAAAACAATTGCCAAAAATCTTGGCACAACCAGATAAGTTGTAGGATTTGTAGCCATTACTTTCAATGCATCGATTTGCTCTGTTACTTTCATCGTGCCGATTTCCGCAGCAATGGCTGCACCAATACGACCAGCAACGACAACACCTGTCAAAACCGGTACCAGTTCACGCCCCATCGCAATGGCTACAATACCGCCAACTGAGGAAGAAGCACCAAAACGTACAAATTCCTTCGCTGTCTGTACAGAAAAAACCATACCTGTAAAAAGTATCGTCATCATAACTATCGGCAGTGAATCAGCTCCCAGCTTCGCCATTTGTCTGACGGTTTCCTTCCCGTCAGCCTTGCTGATACGCTTAAGAGTATCCGTAAAGAGCAGCATCATCCGACCGGCATTAGCACAGCCTTCAAGCATAATCTTGCCTATGTCGTTACATATAGTCTGCAGCATTACGAAAGCTCCTTTCTCTCACAAATAAAACAATAATTGTCTATAATTCAATTTTTTACTTCAAATTCCCTGCTTTTAAATATACTTTATTTTTATGGCTTTTTTATGGCTTCTGTCAACAAATTATTTTACTACATCAATAACAATATCTGTTGTACCGTCAACAATAAAATTCATTGTAGTTTTTTGTTTCATCGGACTGCCTCAAGCATAGACGCAAATCCGCCACCCGACTGCATTGCTGCGTTAGGTGCGCCCTGGCCGGCGGCAATATCCACAATAAGATCATTATTCTGATCAGCTTCGTTGATGCTTTTTATAAAATCATTTAAAGTTTTACGATTATCCTTCTGCTGTGCCGGCACACCCTCTTCACGCTGTTTCCTCAGCAGATTCTGAATCCATGCCAGTGAGCTGCCGCCGCGGACAGTCAGAGGCAATTTACCTTCCCGCTGCTCTTTCGGTATCTTAAACAGTACGGTCTTCGTAACTTTTGGCGCCCTGTAAGGCTGCAGCTGCACATCAATATGGACAGTATCCCCCGGTGCAGCCTCTTTTTCCCTTACTGCAGCACTGATAATCTCGGCTACTTCTGCTTTATCATCAAGAACAATATTGATATTGACTCCGTAAATATCAACTTTTTCAAATTTATTTTGTGTTAAAATCGTTCCTGCTTCTACCAATTCCTGATTGATCAGTTTGCCGATTCCTGCCGCTGCATAATACATATTTTCCCGCTGAACATTGATCGGCCCGCTGATATCACCTCTGCCATCAATACGGAAAGAAAATCTTGCTGTCCGCCGCCTTCACGATCCATAGTTTTAGCAACAGTATTATAAGCTACTGCATCCAGCATTGCCGGCAGCAAAACTTCATCATCTATAACTTCCACACGTGAGCTATTATTGATGCCTCTGGCTCCATCAGTAACAGAAACATACACTGGTACAACAGGCGGACCCTGACCGATCTTACCTGCAATTCCAGCACTGCGGTCCTGAGTGATAGTACCAATAGTTTCACCTATATTACCAACTTTATAAGCTGATTCCAAATTGGGCAGAGAAGCTAAAATCCAGGCCTTATTCATAAAATAACAGGAATCACCGCGCTGCATAAAAGGATGGCCAAATGCCAAAATTTCACCGTCATCGCCAACCAGGTAACTGTTCCCAACGCCCCTAACTGGATATCACCACGCATTAAAGAAACACCTACGGCACTTCCTGGCTGTAAAGGCTGCGTGCTCGAAAAAGAGCCGCTGCCGCCGACACCTGTTGCTTTCAGTCCAAACGGTTCCAGCTTTTCACTCAAATAACGTACACCTGACTCTGTAAAACCGCCTGCCATCAAAGGTGTATTTTTCGGTAAAAATTCTGACGGACGCGGTGCCGGTTCATTTAAAAGATCCAGCATCCTGCCTATAGGCGTTAAAAAGCAATACTTGGGATCGGTAAAAGCTTTACCGAATGCCACCGCACCGGCAAGTCTGCCATTAATATAGACTGGACTCCCGCTCATGCCCTGAGCAATACCACCACTGCGATCAATAACATCACCACTGGCTTTAATCAAAATATTATGCCCCATAGCATCGTTACCAATGACACCTAAAACTTCTATATTAAATTCTTCGATAGTGTCTCCTTCTATGACGGTCTTCGCAATACCGCGCATACCCGGAACAATATCCTCTACCGGCATCAGCGGCACATTTGCACAAACCAGCGCACTGCTGAGACACCAGATTATTAAGCTTAAAATAAATATCTGTTTTTTCATAACTCTCCATAATAGTGCAAAACCGGCGTGAGCAGAGCAGCACGCCGGTTTCAATTTGTTCTTAATTAGCCGCTATACGCACCACAGTTTGTCCGTTGCTGATATTATCGCCCGGTTTAACCAAAACAGCAGTTACTTTTCCGGCAATATTAGCTCTGGCTGCAGGCGCAGGACCGGCAATAGTTTTGACTTTAACCAATACCTGACCTTCACTGACCTGCATTCCTACAGCAGCCAGCCCATCTGCCAAAACAACGCCATTCAAAGTAGTTTTCTGATCTACAGAAGTATCTGCGAATGCCAAAGTATAAGCTCCGCCTAAAATGCAAAGTACCGTCAGCACTGCAATAACTTTCCAGTTAATTTTTTTCATTTTTCTCACTCCTTCCAAGAGGAAGCATCGGGATTTCTGCATATCTCCCTATATTGTATTATACTATTCTAATTTAGCTTTGACAAGTCAGTTCTTCTTAGAGAATAAGCCTAAGCCTACACTGACAGCCCGTTCGTTTCCGTCAGAAGGATTATTTAAAATCTTATTATTGAGTACCATTTCACTGGACCCGCCGCCATCAAAATTAAGTGCTGATACCGCCCCTAGTTTAATCATATAACGAGCAACTTCATCTAACGTCATACCCACAGAATTAGTACGGCGTCCGTCTGCTACCAATATCACCACAGTACCGTCTTTTTTTACCCCAATAGCGGTTCTTGGAGCTCTGCCATAGGCAATATCTCCGGCAATCTGCTCACTGACAGAACGCACATTTAGTTTGCCGTCTTCTACCAGCATCGGACCTGCACCCAAAACCACTTCAGCTTTATCAGCAACAGTATCCCCCAATGTTTGCTGAACACTGGCTCTATGCCAATCTGCAGCTGTTCCAGTATTTTGGCATTAGTTCCATGCGCGGAAACTATCACACTGTTTTTGTCTATGCGCAGGTTCCCTGCTTTACTGATTTCAGCGACCTTACCATCTTTAATACGTACCTCACAGCCAAAACTATTTGTTCGTGTCGACGGGCCAAAATAATGTGTATAAATGACGACATCCTCCGCAATACGTTCCCTGTTGATCCCTTTAACATGCAGTTTTACGCCCAATGCCGGCAGCATAACACTACCGTTATAAGCCAGATCTTTCATGATTTGCGGTTTGCCGTCAGCAATAACAAACGCACTGCGGGCCTTATCCTCCATACCAAGCCACTCGCCGTCGATTTTTAGATTGCCAATAATCCAGCCGCTGGTATCGAAATATGAAGCATTGACAGCTGCTTTCGCCCCTAAAGTATTAACGGCTTTCAGCAGCCTTCCACGTCCGTTCCTGTCTATAGCTCCCGAAAACGGCAGTATTTTATAATCACTATTCGGTGCTACTTCCAAAATATGCATCTGAATCGGCAGACCTTCCATATCATCCTGCCAGAAGGTATATTGCAATCCTTTGCCCTGGTTCACTGTGTTTTTAGTCACCAGGATACGGTAAATATCTAAAACAATACGGTTTGGCTGCTGCAATGCAAATACTTTATACTGCTGCTCTTTATTAAGAGACACAACCAATTTAGACGCCTTACGTCCGTCTTTTTTCAAAACCACGCTTTTAATGATTGGGTCTTTGACCTTTTCACTCATTTCTTTAGCAACAGCTGCATCAATATTCACTACTATTGATGAACCCTGTTTATCATCCTTGTACTTAACTTTTTCATCAGTATCAAGTACAATCCTTACCCGTGTAGGGCTGCTGCTGTAACGCATTTTATTTACTGTCGCCGCCCAGGCCTGAACAGGAAGCAAAATCAAAAGTGCCGTTAATATTATTTTTAAAAAATATTTTGTCTGCAACATTCTATCGAACCTCCTAAAAAATAATACACAGCCGCAAGGACTGTGTATTAGCACTTACAAACTACCGTTACCAACAATAGAACCGGGACGCAGTTTATTCAAATCGATTAAAGCCTTACCTGTCCCCAAAGCGACGCAGTCAAGCGGTTGTTCAGCGACATAAGTATCAATACCGGTTTCGTCCTTCAATACTTGGGAAATACCATCCAACAGCGCACCGCCGCCAGTCAGATAAATCCCCTTGTCAACTATATCCGCTGATAATTCAGGCGGACATTTTTCCAAAACTGATCTTACTGATGCAACCAGTGATGCAACAGACTCTCTCAAAGCCTTACGACCATCCTCAGACGTGACTTTGATAGTAGTCGCAGTCCAGTCGCCAGATCACGTCCGCGAACCTCCTGCTCTACCTGCCTTCCTTCAGGATGCACCGTCGCCACATTAATTTTTATCTCCTCTGCTGTACGCTCACCAATCAAAACATTATGAATGCGTTTGACATGCCTGATAATAGCTTCGTCAAAAGCATCGCCGCCAATCCGCAAGGAGGCGTCAACAACAACCCCACCCAAGCTCAATACGGCAATATCAGTAAACAATCAGTAGGAGCTATTCAACGAAGCTTGTTAGTGCTCT
>ERZ860009.160-NODE-160-length-41663-cov-1.753197_pt1 | contig 41663 bp, 38 predicted proteins | sample MGYA00510114_ERZ860009 | MGnify/ENA primary metagenome ERZ860009 (study PRJEB30046, sample SAMN00715177) | human gut metagenome | study: EMG produced TPA metagenomics assembly of the A metagenome-wide association study of gut microbiota in type 2... | reverse complement strand
CTTCTCGATTCCTCCCGGCGCGATTGTCGGCGTGATCGGCCCGAACGGTGCCGGTAAGTCCACGCTCTTTAAGATGATCACCGGCAAAGAAACTCCGGATTCCGGCGAAATCGATATCGGACCGACCGTTAAACTCAGCGCAGTTTCTCAGACCAGAGAATCTCTTCCGAACGATAAGACCGTTTGGGAAGCCGTTTCCGACGGTCTGGATATTCTGAAGGTTGGCAAATTCGAAATGCCGAGCCGTGCGTATCTCGGCCGCTTTAACTTTAAGGGCGGAGATCAGCAGAAGATCGTCGGGACGCTCTCAGGCGGTGAACGCGGACGTCTCCATATGGCCAAAACGCTTCTTGCCGGCGGCAACGTTCTTCTTCTTGACGAACCGTCTAACGACTTGGACGTTGAAACCCTCCGTGCTCTGGAAGAAGCGCTGCTGGAATTTGCCGGCTGCGCCATGGTCATTTCTCATGACCGCTGGTTCTTAGACCGTATCGCTACACACATTCTGGCTTTTGAAGGCGACTCCAAGGTCGAATTCTTCGCCGGCAACTATACGGAATACGAAGCAGACAAGAAACGCAGACTCGGAGATGCGGCAACACCGCACAGACTGCGCTTCAAACCGCTCAAGCACTAAGCGTCAATATGACTATTGCTCAAGGGAAAATTTCTCTTGACGACCGGGGCTGTGCTTACAGCCCCGAGTTCGGCGATGTTTATGCATCCAAAGACGGGGCTTATGAACAGTCCCGTTTTGTTTTTTTGGGCGGAAACCAGCTGCCCGAGAGATGGCAGGGAAGAGATCAGTTTACGATTGTTGAAAACGGGTTCGGCCTCGGCACGAATTTTTTGACGACGCTGAAAGCGTGGCGGGAAGATCCGCAGAGAAGCGGCAAACTGTTTTATTTGGCCGTAGAAGGATTTCCCCTTCAAGCATCGGATATCAAAACATTTGCCTCTTCTAGCCTGAAAGCGCAAGCCGAAGAGTTGGCAGGCAAATGGCCGACTCTGACCCCGGGTGTTCATCGACTGACGTTCGATGAAGGGCGCGTCGTCTTAGATCTCTACTTTATGCCGTCTTCCGCGGCAGCTAAAAAACTTTCCGGCGCTTTTGATGCTTTCTATCCGGACGGCTTCTCGCCTAAGAAGAATCCGGAGATGTGGGAGCCCAGACTGCTCAAGGCGATTTGTTCGCACGCTCGAGAAGGTTCCACACTGGTGACTTGGTGCGTGGCTTCGGCCGTCAGAAAGGCTTTTACGGAAGCGGGATTCGCGATCCAAAAGGTTCCGGGTTTCGGACACAAGTCAGAAATGACCGTCGGCCGCTTTGAACCTAAGTTCAAGCATCGCCGCTCAACGACATTTTTAAATTCAGTCGAAAAACCTCAGTCAGCTATTGTCATCGGGGCCGGACTGGCCGGTTCGGCGGTGGCTCGCGAGCTGGCACGCCGCGGAGCCCAAGTACAAGTTATCGATGCGGGTCCAGTGGTGCTGCCGGCGCCTCAGCGCTTCGCTGGGGCGTGGTGCATGCTCAGCCTTCCGGAGATGATAATCAGCTCTTTAGACTGACAAGGTTGGGTTTAGAGATGCTGCAGGAAGAATTGCGCAGCTATCCGGAGCTGGTACGGACTGAGGGGCTTTTCCAGATGGCCAGAGACGAAGCAGAACTTCAAAAATGGCAGCAGTGGTTTGCTCAGTCAAAACCGTTCAGTTTTCCGAAAGATTTCCTCCGGCTGATGTCAGCAGAGGAAGCCGAATCAAAAATCGGTCTTAAGCCTCGGTTGGGCGGTCTCTGGCACGAAGGCGCCGGTATCGTTGCTGTGGCTGAATGGGTGAGGGCGCGTCTGAATCGATCGGGTGCTTCTCTGCTGCTTAACACTCGGGTCGGCACTCTGTCGAAGCAAGGAAAAAAGTGGCAGGCAAAAGACCCACTCGGGCAAATCATTGCTGAAGCGGATGCGGTGGTCGTTTGCTGCGCAGCTGATACCGCTAATCTTCTACCCGGAATCGAACTTCCGTTAACCCGATGGAAAGGCAGATTGTCCCTGCTCTGTGAGGGCGCTTTGACAGACTTGAAAGGTGCGGTGACAGGTCCGGGTTATGCCATTCATAGTCCTGACAACTGGATCGGGGTCGGTGCAACCTATGAGAGTGCCGAGAAACAAATGCCGCTAGAGGAGGCACATCGAAAGAACCTTTCTCATTTAACGGACCTGTTTCCCCAGCTAACTGAAGCTGATGCGGCCGGATTTTACAAAGGGTTCCGCTGTGTGGCGCCGGATCGCCTGCCGGTTGTCGGACAAGTGCCGGCAGCGGAAGGCTTTCCGAATGCGACAGGTATTTACGTGAGCTGTGCTATGGGGTCTCGAGGTACCGTGTTCAATGAACTTGCCGCTAAAGTCATCGCAGCGCAAATGTTTAATGAGCCGATTCCGTTGGAGGCCGACCTTCTGCGTGCGATTGATCCGGGCAGATTTCTAAAAAGCCTCGGTAAACGGAGCATTGTTGAGCCTGCGGTCGGCTCGTAGAATATCAGCCACAACAAACCTCAAAAACTACAATCTATGACCGCTCAAACCAAGGGACTTCTTGCCGCCGTCGGCGCATACCTCTGCTGGGGCTTTATGCCTTTGTATTGGGCATTATTCGGAAGCGTCCGGGGCTGGGAAGTCATCGGTCATCGAGTGCTTTGGTCCTTGGTCCTGATCTCTGCATTTCTTATGCTGATCGGGCGATTTTCCGAGATCTTCAGCACACTTCAAACATTCAAAAAGCAGCCGATTCAATATTTCAACTTATTCGCAGCGGCAGCGATTGCGGCGATTAACTGGTGGATCAACGTTTACGCCGCGACATCCAATCAAGTTGTCGAACTTGGCATCGGGATGTTTTTAACGCCGTTGTTTACCGTTGCACTGGGCGTCGTGTTCTTTAGAGAGCGGCTGAGCCGATTAAAGCAGCTGAGCGTGTTTCTACCTTTTCTCGGTGTGTGCATCATGATTTACACACTCGGTCGGATGCCTTGGATCGCATTGGGCGTTTCTTCTTCCTGGGCGCTTTACGGGGTCTTTAAAAAACGTCTGGGTATAGATCCTTGGGTAAGCAACGCATTGGAAGCCTCGCTTATGCTTCCCTTTGCCATTGCCTACCTGTTTTATCTTGATGCGAACGGCGTCGGAGCTTTTATTGCCGGCGGAACCTACATTACGATTCTCCTCATCAGCGTGGGTCTGGTGACATCCGTACCGATGATTGCATTCTCCGCTGCGACCAATGTTCTTCCGCTGACGATTCTCGGCTTTATCCAATATATGAATCCGATCCTCACGCTGCTTGTGGGATTGGTTTTCTTCCATGAACCCTTTAATCATCAGCAGCTCATTCCCTTACTGTTTATTTGGGCCGGAATTCTGACTTTCATTTACAGTGAATTCCGAGAGAAAGCGGCGAGGAAGGCTCAAACTGTCTAGTCCTAATTCAGGTCAATGAAGCGGCAGCTCAGCAACGCAATTGAAGACTCGCTTTCGTCGTGAAAAGACCATAGATTGCAAGCTAACTGACTGAAGAGGCGTAAAAAATCACTTATTATTACGCCTTGCTTTTTTGTTTTAGTCGGTGTCTTGTATGTTTATCGTCTCTCGGTATCGAGCCCCATGGGTCGCCTTTGCTTTTATTGCGGTCGTGTCAATCGGCGCGTTCATGCGTTTTCAGCAAAGTGCGGAAACCGACGCGAAAAACTTAGAACTCGACCGAGCAGAATTCCAGCTTTTTAAGAAAGATTTGGCGCCGGTGAACCTTCCGGAAAAGACGATGAACTCAACGGTTCTTTTCGAGCTTTTCCGCTGCGGCGTCCGTTCGATTAACGAAGCCGGTTACTGTAATAAGATCGGCGAGGACTTCTTCAAACAGTTATCCGACGAACAAAAGACCGCTATTCGTCCGATTTTCAATAAATACTTTAGTAACCGTCCTGTTAGGTAGGCAGTTTTCTCATGGATTGGATTCTTTATTTAAAAGCCGTCATTCTCGGTATTGTCGAAGGCTTGACGGAATTCTTGCCGGTTTCTTCCACCGGTCATTTGATTGTTGCCGGCAGCTTATTGGACTACACGGGACAGGAAGCAGACACTTTTTATATTGCCATTCAGGCCGGCGCCATCTTTGCGGTGTGCTGGCATTACCGTCAGCGCCTGATCGATGTTTGCTTAGGCCTTTTCTCCGATAAAGTTCAGCAGCGACTAGCCGTCAATACGGTTGTTGCTTTCCTTCCCGCTGCAGTGATCGGCGTATTGGTTGCAAGCTACATAAAAAAATGGCTCTTTAATCCGATCGCGGTTGCGACAGCTCTGGTCGTGGGCGGTGTGATTATTCTCATCGTTGAGTATTACCAGGACAAGAAAACCTACAAACCGCGTGTAGAAACGATGGATGACATGAGTTGGAAAGACGCTTTGAAGGTCGGTTTCCTGCAGTGTCTGGCCATGATTCCGGGCACTAGCCGCTCCGGCGCAACTATTATCGGCGGTCTTTGCATCGGTCTGTCTAGAAAAGCGGCAACGGAATTCTCTTTCTTCCTGGCGATTCCGACGATTTTCGGAGCTACGGTTTACGACCTCTGGAAGTCCAGAGACGTATTGACAGCAACAGCGCTTCCGATGATTTCCGTGGGGTTCATAGTGTCTTTTTTCTCCGCACTTGTGGTGGTGCGCTGGCTGCTTCACTACGTTTCCAAGCACGACTTCTCCCCCTTCGGCTGGTACCGAATCTTCTTCGGCGGTGTCATTCTCCTGACGTGGTGGACAGGCTTAGTGCAGTGGTAACCCGCTCTGAACATTATTCATAACTCAGAACGGCGCCTCGGCGCCGTTCTGCATGTCTGCCTATTGAAGATCCGATACCGGAAGCTGACGACGTTTGGCTTTTCTCCACTCGGACGGTGTTGAATTGAACTGCTGTTTGAATTGCTGCCGGAAGGAGATCGGGCTCTTGTAGCCGGAGCGCTCTGCGACGGTTTCGATCGGAAGCTCCGTGGTTTCCAACAGCTCGCAGGCGGTTCTCAGACGGATTTTGCGGTACCAGACTTCAAATGTTGTTCCTGTCAGTGCTTTGAACTTACGCGTGAAAGAGCGGCGCGAGAGGAAAGACTTCTGCATCATCACGTCTACAGTTAGATCTGAAGGCGGCTTTTGTTCCATGAACTTAATCAATGCAGGAAGCGCGTTCACGATTTTCGGCTTTGCGTAATCCAGAAATTGGTCCTGAGCGCCTTCACGAATGAGCGGAATGGCCAGGATCTTTGCCAGCTTGTTGGCTATGGTAGCGCTGTAAATGATTCGGATGAAATGCAGGATACAGTCGACGGTTGCGGAGGCTCCGGCTGAGGTAAGGATGTTGTCATCTTGAACGTAGATGACGTTCTTCTTCAAGGAACAATAAGGAAACTCCTTGGAGAAATCTTCCTCTGCAGACCAGTGGGTGCAGCAATTCTTGCCGTTCAGTACGCCGCTGTAGGCCAGCGCGTATGCTCCGAAACATGCGCCGATCAGCCACTTATTTTCTTTGTTAAAACTTCTGATGAGTTCCTGCAGCTGCGGGCTCGGGGGCACATCTAAATCGGTCCAGCTGGGGACGACTAAGGCGTCTGCGGTTTGGATTTCTTTCCAGTCGGTCAGTGCCGTTATTTGCACGTCCGGATCAGTAGTTACAACCGGACTCTTATCACTGAAACGAAGCAGGCTGAAGAGTGTGCGTCCCTCAAATTTTGTACTTAACAGCGAAGAAATGATCGCATAGTGATAAAGGTTAACTTTGTCCGGCAGGTAGATTGCCACAGTGAATAACTTTGACATTTGGCCTAATTTCATCCTTTTTGGCATACATCGTACTTTAACCCTAAGGCCTCCAAAAAGATAATAACCATACGGTTTGTAATTTTCTTTGGAATTAAAAATGTCACTATTATTCAAAGCTTCAGCGGCAGCATTTCTTTTTCCGCTGCTGATGCATTTTTCATATGCGGCTGATGTTCAGCCAATTGCTCAAGATTTAAATGGCCAGGAACAATCGGTTCAATTAATTCGAAACGCAACCGTTAAAGTTAAGTACAACGGTGTAACTTTCTTAGTCGATCCGATGCTGGCACCGAAAGGTGCTTATCCCGGATTCACGGGAACACTGCACAGCGAAATTCGTAACCCGACCATTCCTCTGACGCTGAGAATTCAGGAAATCCTGAACGGCGTTGATGCGGTCCTTTTAACTCATACGCACGAAGATCATTGGGATAAATTTGCTCAGCAGTACATACCCAAAGAGATGCCGATTTTTGTGCAGAATAAGGCGGATGAAGATCTGCTGAAGTCTCAGGAATTCAAAAAAGTTCGTATCCTTGAAAACGGTACAAACTTCAAGGGCGTATCCCTCTACCGCACATTTGGGCAGCACGGCTCTGACGTCATCTGGAAGTACGACTATCTGAGAAAAGCGCTTGGCTCTTCTATCGGTTTTGTTCTGAAGGCGCCGGGTCAGGAACCGATCTACATCGCCGGCGATACCGTTTGGCATCCGGAAGTAGAGGCCGAAATTCAGAAACATAAACCCGGCACAATTGTTCTGAATACAGGCGGTGCTTCTTTAGAAACAGACGTGAATCGTATTTCCTATCCTTGGGTTAAGGCGGATCCGGAAATCATCATGAATAAGGAAGACGTTGAAAAAGCCTACAAGGTCGCACCTCAAGCCAAAATCATCACCGTACATATGGATGCTATCAACCATATGACTGTGACAAGAAAGGACATGAAGAAGTTCGTGGAAGAAAAAGGCCTCGGCTCCCGCGTGCACATTCCGCAGGACGGAGAGGTGATTGTTACCGGTTCAGGAAAGAACTAAATCTCTATGAAGATGGGAGGGGCAGCTCAGTTTCCTCTTCCGGCTTCGGAAAATAAAAAAGGCGCCCTCGGGCGCCAATTTATTAGCTAACTGCTCTTAGATCTTGGTGTAAACAAAGTCCCAGCAGCCGTGACCTAAGCGGTTGCCGCGCTCGTTGAATTTTGTTGTCGGACGCTTAACGAGCGGATTTTCAGGCTGAGGAGCGGCACCTTCATGGAGGTTTTTCAGAGTAGGTTCTGCGGAAAGCACTTCTGCCATCTGCTCGGCGTAGTTTTCCCAGTCCGTAGCGGAGTGGAAATAGGCGCCTTTTTTCATTTTCGGAACGAGGAGTTTTAAGAAGCTCTCATTAATCAGACGACGTTTGTGATGGCGTGCTTTTCTCCAAGGATCCGGGAAGAAGATATGCACGCCGTCTAAGGATTCGTCTTCCAGCATGTCTCTGACGACTTCTACCGCATCGTGACGGAAGATTCGGACATTCTTGAGATCTATGTCGTGGAGGCGTTTGCTCAGAGCGCCGACACCGGCAGCAAAAACTTCGCATCCGATAAAGTTGATTTCAGGATGAGCCTGAGCGATAGCGGCAGTGGTTTCTCCCATGCCGCAGCCGATTTCAAGAACCAATGGATTATTATTTCCGAATGTCTTAACCGCATCGAACTTTTGATTGGCGTCATAGGGAATTTCGTACAGTGGAAGAAGCTCTTCCAAAGCCTTTTCCTGGGCGTTGCTGATATGTCCGCGGCGCATGCAGAAGCTGCGGATGTGACGTTTTTTCAATTCTTCAATTTGTTCGGCGGTCAGCGGTTCGGATGACATGTAAAAGGATCCTTAATTAAAGCGAGGCTTAATTTTAGAAAAATAAGAACTAATTGTCTGCGATATTTTCTTGAAGTTACAAGCGTTTATGATTAAATCGCAGACAAGCTTATTTTATTGGGAGGCTTGGAAGTCTTTTGGCCTTCGGGGCGGACATCCTCTCATAGCTGAAAGAATGAATGGATACAAAGACCGCAACGAAGAAATGACAAGCAACGGCTGAAGATCGAAATCGAGAGAGGAAAAGTAGTAGGTGGAGCGGGTGAGGGGAATCGAACCCCCGTCGTAAGCTTGGGAAGCTTCTGCTCTACCATTGAGCTACACCCGCATTTGATAGAGCAGGATTGTACCCGAATTTTCACAAATTGTTTCAGAGTTTGAGAGGAAGTATCCACGTGCTTTCTCTCATATGTCGACCATCGCTGATGTGCAAGAATTGAGCAAAATAACTTCAACACCAAATCCCATGTCCTCTATTGCTCTTGTCTATTTTTCTCCGACGGGAAACTCTAAGAAAGCGGTTTCTTCCATCGGGGAATTGCCTTGTGTCACCGTCAAGACATTCGATATCACAGGCAACGTCGAAGTTCCGGAAACCGATCTCAGCGGCTTTGATTTCGTCGTTTTCGGGGCGCCGGTCTATGCAGGAAGAATCCCGGCCTGCAGCGTCGAACGTTTTAAAAAGATGAAAGGAAGCGGCACTCCTTGTGCATTAGTGCTTACTTACGGCAATCGAGCCTATGAAGACGCTCGAGAGGGCTTGTTGACATTGTTGCAGCCAACGGCTTCAGAATTAAGGGTGTGGCGACGATGGCGTCTCAGCATACCTACGGTCAGATTCAGCTCGGTCGTCCGAACAAAGATGATATTGCCGAGCTGCAGGAATTCTTTTTTCATATGCTGGCCAAAGCGGAGGAGCCGGAAACGGTTGTTCCTCCGGGAAACTATCCTTATAAAGTCGTCGAAGCAAAAGCCAAATTTAAACCGACGACTAACAGCAACTGCTTAGCCTGTGGAATGTGCGTTAGAGATTGCCCGGTCGGAGCGATCGAAGAAGATATCAAGACCGTTAATGACAACTGTATCGGCTGTATGCGCTGCGTTAAGAATTGTCCGATGAAAGCGAAATCAGTTGTCGCTCAGGCTTTCTCTGACTTCGAAAAACTCCTCTCCGAACGCCTCAAGAACCGTAAAGAAAACGAATTCTTTGTTTGTTGAATTGCTTAAGTTCAACTGAGAAGCACTTCGAAGAAAAAACAAACCCGGCGTATCGAGAAGAACGCCGGGTTTGAAATTGTAGGGGATCGGTTAGCGGTGAGAAACTCTTCTGACCATCCAATCGCCGAAGCTCTGCAGACTTTGGACGAAGACAATCAAAATGATGACAACAGCCGCCATGACTTCAGGCATGAAACGCTGATATCCGTAGCGAATACCCATGTCGCCTAATCCGCCGCCGCCAACGGCACCTGCCATGGCGGAGCTGCCTACTAATGCGACAAACGCGATCGTAAGGCCTGCAAGGATGCCGGGCATCGCTTCCGGAAGAAGCACCTTGCAAATGATCTGAGTGTTGGTTGCTCCCATGGACTGAGCAGCTTCAATCAGACCTTTGTCGACTTCACGCAGACTGGTTTCGACCAGACGAGCGATGAGCGGAGCAGCGGCAATCGTCAGAGGGACGATGGCGGCAACCGTACCGATGGAAGAGCCGACGATTAAGCGTGTAAACGGAATGATGGCAACCAACAGAATGATGAACGGCGTCGAGCGCACGGCGTTCACGATGGTGCCGATAATGCGGTTGACGTACGGCTTGGGCATGATGCCTTTGGGAGACGTAACGAACAGGAAGACACCCAAAGGAATACCAATCGCGGCGCCGAGTCCGCCGCTCACGCCGACCATCAGAATGGTTTCAAGGAAAGATTCCCAAAGAAGATGATGATGTTAGATGACATTTGTGAGCTCCTCGACGCGAACGCCTCTTTCGGCGATGTAGTTCAATGCCTGTCGGAAGTTTTCTGTGGTTCCTTCCATCACGATCGTGAGTGTGCCGTAGCTTTCGCTTTGAATCTCATCAACCTGTCCTAAAAGGATGTTGAAGTCCAGATCGAATTTGGAGCAGGCGCGGGAGAGTACCGGTTCGGTCGTTGAGCTGCCGACGAAGGTCAAACGAATGAGATGATTCTTGCGTCCGTTTTCTCCCGGTGTGTTCAGAACTTTCTTCACACGTTCGACCATGCTTGCCGGAATCGTGCGGGCGGCAAGAGCCGTGCCGAGCATCGCCTGAGTGACTTCGTTTTTCGGGTCACGGAAGACTTCGAGCACATCGCCTTCTTCGACAACGACGCCTTTATTCATCACGACGACGCGGTTGCAAATCTGTTTCACAACGTCCATTTCGTGCGTGATCATGACGATCGTCAGACCAAGCTCCTTGTTAATTTTCTTGAGGAGCTGAAGCGTTGCCTGAGTGGTTTCAGGGTCAAGAGCAGAAGTGGCTTCGTCGGAAAGCAGGATCTTCGGATCGGAAGAAAGCGCACGAGCGATACCGACGCGCTGTTTCTGTCCGCCGGAGAGCTGAGACGGATACTTGTTGACGTGTTCGCTCAAGCCGACAAGTTCAATCAGCGGCATTACTTTTTCGCGAATCTTGTCCTTCGGCATCCCTGCAAGTTCCAGAGGAAGCGCAACATTGCCGTAGACGGTACGGGAGGAGAGCAGATTGAAGTGCTGGAAGATCATACCAATCGAGCGTCTTTCCTCTCGCAGTTCGGAATCCGGCATTTTGGTCAGATCCTTGCCGTCGACGATGACGGACCCGGAAGTCGGGCGGTTGAGAAGGTTGATGCAGCGAACCAGCGTACTCTTACCCGCGCCGCTTCGGCCGATAATGCCGAAGATATCACCGGGTTTGACGTGGACGTTTACATCCTTACAGGCAAAGAATTTTCCTTTGCCGTCAGCAGTATCGTATTCCTGCGTTATGTGTTTTAACTCAATCATTTAATTTAAATCCCAGGGCGAGGTTCTGACACCTCGAGGTCCTGCTCCTTCAGCAGGACAAATAATTTCTACGCGGACTTTGCAGTCAATGGGCAAAAAGTAATGTCCACGGGAAATTATCCTTGATTCTTTTTAAAGAATTCTTATTTTTGGGAGATTTTTTCGTTTCGAAAAAGAAAATGCCCGGAAGTCTTTCGACTACCGGGCGGAATCTGGTGGGGGCACAGGGATTCGAACTCTGGACCTACGGATTAAGAGTCCGCTGCTCTACCAGCTGAGCTATACCCCCATAATTGGTGGGCTGTGCAGGACTCGAACCTGCGACCAATGGATTAAAAGTCCACTGCTCTACCAACTGAGCTAACAACCCTTTGTTTCGATCTCTGTTTCGCTCCGAAGCGCGTCTCATCAATCGAGAAGTCGAATACTACACAGGTTTTTTCGGTTCGTCAAACCAAAAAGAAAAATAGTGAATTTATGAGACATAAATTGGCGCATACGCCTTTACTATGACTACAACAGAAAAATGAGTGATGAGATTTGATTTGATCTTGTTAAATTAAATTCTTTCGCTAGTATTAGACAACTTAGGTCAGTTTTGTCTGATCGGAGAATGATTAGGAAATAAAGATGGCAGAAAAGAAAAAAGTTAAACCGCCCGTTGAACAGCTCGTGGATGCGGATGCTCGTAAAAAAGCGCTAAAGATGGCCTTGGACCAGATTTCCAAGCAATTCGGCAAGGATGCGATTCTGAGCATGGGCAGCCAGCCTGACCAAAATCTGGATGTTGTTTCTACCGGCTCCTTTACTTTGGACCTGGCACTCGGCGTCGGCGGTCTTCCCCGCGGACGTATCGTTGAAATTTACGGACCGGAATCTTCAGGTAAAACTACGCTGACGCTTCACATCCTTGCTGAAATGCAGAAGCTCGGCGGAACCTGCGCCTTCATCGACGCAGAACATGCATTAGACGTTAAGTACGCCAAAGCACTCGGCGTTAAAGTGGACGACTTGCTCCTGTCTCAGCCGGACAGCGGTGAACAGGCTCTTGAAATTACGGACGCTTTGGTTCGCTCCGGTGCCGTTGACCTCGTCGTTATCGACTCCGTGGCTGCTTTGGTGCCTCGCTCTGAAATTGAAGGCGACATGGGCGAAGCCCTCCCGGGTCTCCAGGCTCGTTTGATGAGCCAGGCACTCCGCAAGCTCACTTCCAGCATCAAGAAGTCCAACACTCTGGTTGTCTTCATTAACCAGGTTCGTCAGAAGATCGGTGTGGTTTACGGCTCTCCGGAAACAACCACCGGCGGCAACGCACTCAAGTTCTACGCCACGATTCGTATGGATATTCGTCGTACCGGCGGCATCAAGCAGGGCGATGAAATCCTGGGTAACGAAACCCGCGTGAAAGTTGTTAAGAATAAAGTTGCGCCTCCCTTCAAACAGGCTGAATTCGAGATCATCTACGGTCAGGGCATTTCCCGCGAAGGTGAAATCATCGATATCGGTACTGACATGGATATCTTCAACAAGTCCGGTGCTTGGTACTCCTATCAGGGCAACAAGATCGGTCAGGGCAAAGCTGCTGCCAGAGAATGGCTGAAGTCTCATCCTGAAGAAATGAAGATGATCGAAGAACAGATCAAGGCCGCGATCAAGGGCAAAGATCACGAAGAAGATGCTGCCGAAGAGGTCGTGACCAAAGAAACTGAAGAAACCTACGAAGACGCTCAATAATGTTTGATCCTGCTGATCGCAGAAAGCAGATCTTATACAAGGCGGTAGCTGCTCTCGCTCGTCGAGAGCGCTCCCGCCTCGGCCTCTATAAGAAGCTGTCAGAAACTTTCAACGAAGAGGGCGATAAGGAATTAATCAATTCCGTCCTCGACGAACTCGTCAGTAAAAAGTATTTATCCGACGAGCGGTACGCTCGTATTCAAGTTTTGACGCGGAGCGCCAGATACGGCGACCGCAAGCTCTTTTGGAACCTCCAGAGGGACGGTGTGTCTCGTGAAATTGCCGAAGAGGCGTTAAAACAAAACGAAGAGTCGGAATACGATCGAGCACTCGTTCTTTGGAAGCGAAAATTTGGAGAGCCGCCCGAGGATTACAAGGAACGCGCTAAGCAGATCCGCTTCCTTGCCAGTCGGGGTTTTACCTTTAAAACCATTGAAAAAGTCTTGAGTTGTGAACTTCCTGACGAAGTCTTTTAAGACGGCAGCCTGAGATCGTTATACTTTTGTTCACAAACAAAAGTTAACAATTTCACGGCTATGAAAATTCATGAATATCAAGCACGTCAATTTCTGAAGAATTTTGACGTTCCCGTTCCTGTTGCTGAAGTTGCTTCAAGTCCTGAGGAAGCTCGAAAGATTGCCGAAGAAATCGGCGGAAAGGTTTGGGCAGTTAAGTCCCAGATTCACGCCGGCGGCAGAGGCAAAGGCGGCGGCGTAAAACTCGCCCGCAGTCTGGAAGATGTCAGCAATCTCTCCCGTCTTATGATCGGCAGCCGTTTGGTCACCAAGCAGACCGGTCCTGCCGGAGCCCCTGTCAGTAAGGTCCTTGTTCAGCAGGGTCTCGATATCGTCCAGGAGTTCTATGTCGGTTTTCTCATCGACCGCAAGCTTCAGAGGCCGGTACTCATTGCTTCTGCTGAAGGCGGCATGGAAATTGAAAAAGTTGCCGCTCAGTTCCCTGAAAAAATCATTAAAACGGTCATTGATCCTGTGGCCGGTCTTTCCGTTCCCGAAGCTTTGGAAGTTGCTACTCGATTGGGCGTGCCTGCCGACATTACCGGAGACTGTGCAGAAGTCCTGAGAAAGTTATGGAGTACCTTCGTTTCAATGGACTGCTCTCTGCTTGAGATCAATCCGCTTATCGTGACGGCAGACAAAAAAGTCTATCCGCTTGATGTGAAGATGACGTTCGATGACAACGCGCTTCTGCGTCATCCCGAGCTTGAAGAACTCCACGATCCTGAGCAGGAAGATCCGACAGAGCTCCGTGCACATAAAGCCGGCCTTCAATACATTCAGCTCAACGGCAATATCGCCTGCCTTGTCAACGGCGCCGGCCTCGCAATGGCGACCATGGACACGATTAAGCTTTTCGGCGGTGAGCCCGATAACTTCCTCGATATCGGAGGCGGTGCCTCTCCTGAGAAGGTCACGGCAGCCTTTGAAATCATGCTGGCTAAGCCAGAAGTCAAAGTTATTCTGGTCAACATCTTCGGCGGAATCATGAAGTGCGACGTTATTGCCGAAGGTATTGTCGAAGCTTGCCGACACGTCAAATTAACTGTTCCCTTGATTGTTCGTATGAAGGGTACGCACGAAAAAGAAGGCAAAGAAATCCTCAAGAACAGCGGTCTGCCGATTATCTCAGCCGAGTCTCTCGGTGACGCCGCGAAGAAAGCCGTAGAACTGGCAGCGGAGAAATAACATGAGCATTTTGGTAAACAAGAACTCCCGCATCATCACCCAAGGTATGACCGGTAAAACCGGCCAGTTCCACACTCGTCTTTGCAGAGATTACGGATTTGGTAAGGAATGCTTTGTCGGCGGTGTAAATCCGAAAAAAGCCGGACAAGTCTGGGAAGGTCTGCCGATTTTCGGATCCGTTAAAGAGGCCAAAGAAAAGACCGGTGCAAACGTTTCCGTGATTTATGTTCCGCCTGCCGGGGCAGCTGCAGCTATCCAGGAAGCAAGTGATGCCGGCATTGATCTCATCGTCTGCATCACAGAAGGTATTCCTGTCATGGATATGGTTAAAGTCAGAGACCATATGAAAAAGACCGGTTCCAAATCTCTTCTCCTCGGGCCGAACTGCCCCGGCATCATGACGCCGGGAGAAGTCAACGTCGGCATCATGCCTGCGCACATTCACCGCAAAGGCAGAATCGGTGTTGTCTCTCGCTCCGGCACCCTGACCTATGAAGCGGTCGCGCAGATTACGGATTTAGGTTTAGGACAATCTACCGCCATCGGTATCGGCGGAGACCCGATAAACGGCTTAAAACATATCGATGTGCTCAAGCTCTTTAACGATGATCCGGAAACCGATGCGGTCGTCATGATCGGAGAAATCGGCGGAAGCGACGAAGAAACTGCTGCCGAATGGGTAAAAAATAATATGAAGAAACCCGTCGTGGGCTTTATTGCGGGCGTAACAGCTCCCGCAGGAAAGAGAATGGGGCATGCAGGTGCGATCATTTCCGGCGGTACGGGAACTGCCGAAGGCAAATTAGCCGTGATGGAAGCCTGCGGTATTCGAACGACACGGAATCCGTCTGAAATCGGCTCATTGCTACAATCCGTGCTCTCTTCGAAAAAGGAGTAATTCATTTTGGAAGCGCTTATTGCTTGGTTTGGTGAGATTCATTGGGTCGCAGTTCTGCAGATCATTCTCATCGACATTCTTCTCGGCGGTGATAATGCCGTCGTGATTGCATTGGCTTGCCGAAGCCTTGATCCGCATCTTCGCGTGAAGGCATTATTTACGGCGCCGGCGGCGCTATTTTGCTGCCGTCATTTTGATTGCTTTCGCAGTCTCGGTGATGAATATTCCGTTCCTGAAGTTCTGCGGCGGCTTGCTGCTTTTGTGGATCGGCATCAAGCTCATTGCCCCGGCGGACGAAGGGGAACATGAGATACATGCGAGTAAGCGGCTGTGGGGTGCAGTTAAGACCATTATCGTTGCCGACTTGATCATGAGTATCGACAACGTGATTGCTATTGCCGGTGCGGCTGAGCAGGCTCCGGGCCACCATCAAATGGCTCTGGTGATCTTCGGTCTGCTTGTGAGCGTTCCGTTCATCCTCGGCGGCAGTCAGATTATTCTGAAGATCATCGATCGCTTCCCGATCATCGTGTACGCAGGCGGCGCTTTGCTGGGCTGGATTGCCGGCACGCTAATGGTTGACGACCCGGGCATCTTGGCACACCTGCCTAACATGCCGGCTCTGCATACCGAAGGCGGTATTGCCGGTGCGATCTTTGTGCTGATTGTCGCTTTTATTCTTAAGTACTTCAGATCAAAGAAAACCAAAGCTTAATCAGAATGTAGAACTAGAAAAGGCGTTTTCTCATTTGAGGAGCGCCTTTTTAAATGGTCGTTATGTGATCTATAGCGTTGTAGCCGCCTCTCTGACCTCTAACGCGGCTTGTTTACCGGTAATCCATTCAGGAACAAGCTTGGTCATGAAGACGTAATTCAAAGAATGTTGGATTTCATCTTCATTATCGGGAATGCCGGGGCTGTACTTCTCTGCAAGTGCACGAAGAGCGGAGAGTTTTTCAGCCGTATCGGTGACGGGCTGCAGTCGGCCCCAAATGAGAACGCTTTGGAAATTATTTGCGCGGACACTTGGAACGACTAGGCTCTGTCCGACGATAGAAAAGCTGGTTTTGTTCGTTCTCTGAAAGCATTCGTACTTGTATCCTCGCGGCGATCCGTGGAAATAGACAACTCCGTCCGTGTAAACGTAACTTAGCGGCACTGTATAGAGGTAGCCGTCATCTCCGTTCAACGAAAGTACACCGTAAGCCGTGGTCTCAATGATCTTCCGGACGGTTTCTTTGTCTAAGGCCTGTTTTGTTCGTGTCAGTTCTTTTCTCATAGCAATTTCTCAACCTAAAGGTTGTTCCAGAGCGTCTTTGAGTTTTAAAACGGCGTGTTCCAATTCCTCCTCAGTGAAGTGAGCGTAACCAAGAATAAAGCCGGTGAGAGGTTTGGCTGAGCGGTAACAAGCAGAAAGCGGCCTGGTCTCGATCTGGTAGGAACGCTTAAAAAGTTCGGAAAGCTTGACGTCATCTTGCGGATGATTAAAGATGAAGGTCAGATGAGTGCCTTCATTAGCTCCTTCAATATGTCCGTAGGCAGAGAGGTATTTTCCGATCGCTCTTACTGCAGCCTGACGGCGCTTTTCATAAATCTTTTTAAGACGGCGGACGTGTGAATAGTAGAAGCCGTTCTGAATGAATTCGGTCAAAATGTATTGATGGACTTCACTGCTGTGTCGATCTATCAGGAGTTTGGCTCCCTCAAAAACCGTGATGAGATTTTTAGGAACGACCATATAGGCCATATTGAACCCGGGATAGATGACCTTAGTAAAACTTCCAAGATAAATACACGGTGCACCTTCTTTGTAGGAAGAGAGTGCCGGAAGAGGTTTCTTTCCATATCGGAGTTCACTGTCGTAGTCATCCTCGATGATCCAAGCTCCTTCCGTTTTTGCCCAAGCCAACAGCTTTTCGTTGTTCTCGGCGGACGAGACATAGCCGAGAGGATACTGATGACAAGGCGTGACCAAGACACCTTTGATCTTCTTTTGTTTCTTTAGTTTTTCGATATCGATTCCGTCCTGCGTCACAGGAACAGGAATCGGTTTTAATCCTCGAAATTCCATCAAATTAATGTGAGTCTGGAAGTAAGGATCTTCGACGGCAATCTTGTCACTTCTTTCAAATAAAACGCTTGCACAAAGATCTAATGCCTGCTGAGTACCGTCAGTAGTGATTACTTGTTCCGGCTCACATCTCAGACCTCGGTATTGACGGAGGTAGTCACAAACAGCTTTTTTGTAAGGCATGAAGCCGCCGGGATCACAGTAGCCGTTATGCAGCCAGGGACTCTTAGAAGTGCGGGCAACGACAGTGGTCCAATTTTTGCCCGGCAGACTTTCCTGATCAGGCGCGATGACCGCGAAAGGCATCGGCTTTTGAACTTTGAATTCAGAAGCGGCTGCCGCTATCTTTGCAGACAGTGGAAGTTCTGACGGAAGGAACTTCTCATTCGTCGAACCATTTTCTTTCCGATTTTCGAAGACTCCCAGAGAGATTTCCGAGACAAAAGTGCCATTGCCGTTCTTCGTTTCCAGAAGTCCTTCTTCCAGCAATCGGTTGTAGACGCTGACGACTGTTGATCGTGAGACACCGATTTCGGAAGCGAGTCTGCGGCTTGAAGGAATAGGATCACCGGGACACAGGCTTTTGAGTCGATGAGTTCGAGGATCTTTTGGTAGAGCTGCTCTTGGAGCGAAGGTGCTCCGCTTTTCAGATTTAAGGATATGTTTGAGAGGCTCGGCTAAACTTTGTGGGTCATGTCGGCTCCGAAAACGTTAAGGCCGGAGGTTGACTCCGGCCGGTGCTGAGTTAGCTTACTTTAGCGCATTCTGTGCAGCTGCTGTCGCAGTTCTCAGATTCTTGATGACTTGAGAAGAAGTGTTTTCAAATCCGGACGGATCATGAACACCTTTCGAGTAATCCGAGAAGTACCAGCCGACGGTGTGCAAGTAGAGGCTGTAAGCATCCTGAAGTTTTTGATATTCAGGCTGATTGATCTTAACGTCACCGTTCTTTGCTTTGATCAGCAGATTGCGAGCGGCGCTTCCGTAGCGTTCCAGTCTTTCTTTATGGATGCGGTAACGCTGCTGGATTGTCGCGACCATGTAGGCGGCTTGTCCCTCGGACCAGTTGTCTCCGTTCGGGTTGCCGTGGCAATCAGATCTTGCGCAGGTGTTTTTGTACTTCAGAGAAGGCAGACTCGGCTGATGTTCAAGGGTTCCGTTTGCTTTCTTGGCAAAGTGGCAGTCTGTGCAACCGACGCCGGCTTGACCGTGCTTAGAAGCAACCACAGTTTCCATGTGGTAGTGGTCAGTCGAGACCGTCTTAACACCGGTAGCTTTATCTGTTCCGTTATTCAGACCCAGGCCTCTAACGAGATTCCAGCGTTCGATGGGGTTAGCGGCAAAGAACGTACCGACAGACCAGCCGGTTCTATCGATTGCGTCCTTTGGATGAGCGAGCTGACCGTCGCTGTCTCTGTAGAAAGTCTCGGAGCGGTTATGACCTTCGTGGCATTGGCCGCACATGTAATTCGAGTTGGCTTTTTCTAGAATGGCGATCTTTCTCGGGTAGCCGCGAACGCCCATGTTGATGACTTCAATCTTCGGATAACCGGTCTTTCCGACGTTCTTCTGATAGTTGTAGTCCTTGTAGTCCGGATGAGACATGGCCTCAATTAAGTGATCAAAGACGATGCGGGGCTCAGCCGAATGCGGATCGTGACAGGTAATGCAGTTGAAGCTATTGTTAACGGTCTTCAGAACTTTGTGCTCCGGATCATCAAAGGCGAGCGGTGCTTTCGGGTTTCTAGCGCCTAAATAGGCATAGTCCATGATGCTGTCGGAAGTTTTGCACTTCAGGCAGTCGGAGCGTCCCATGATCTCTCGGCCTTTCTGCGGACGCCAAGTCAAAGACAAGGTCTTAGAAGGCAGAATCTTGTCGCCTTCGTTCGGACGTGTGTCAGTAAGCGCTTCCCACATCGGCGCACCGGGTTTAGAGAGATCCGTGTACTTCTTGTACTGGTAGCGGCCGTCGGAACGGATATTAGCAAGGTCGGTCACGATGCTCGAATGGAAGCGCGGCAGACGGAACTGAATGTCGCGGAAAGAATTGTCGCCGGCGATATCACGGAACTGAGCATAAGCGGGCGGCGTGTTTTTGAGTGCCCACTCATAGTGGTATTTCGGATCCATGATGTCTTTGTGCTGCTCGGTGTGGCATTGACCACAGGCGGCGTATTCAAAATGCGTGGTCGGACGGTTGTCGCGGCTCGGAGCCTTGACGTGGTCCGAACTGATGTCATGGCATGCCACGCAATTCACATTCTTATGAGCACCGCGTGTTGACAGAGTCTTGATCGCTGTTGCGTGACAGCCGAAGCACTGGTTTTTGTCTACGGGCTGCTGAGGAACAGCGGCTGTGGTTTTTCCGGGGGGTGCGGGGAAACGGCGCCTGCCAATACTGACAGCGAAAGGCAAGACAGACCTAACGAAACTATGGATTTGATTATTGTGTTTTGCATAAGGTTCTCCTTAAGACTGACTTCATTTTCTCCAATCCACTTTGAGAAAAAGAGTCCACTTTCGGACTATGTGTTCAATCCACTTTTAAGGAGAAAGCCCTTATACAATTCAAAAAGCCTTTTGCTGTTGTGGAGTTCTTGAATTAAGAAGCTGAGAATTTCAAACCGATGATTCCGATGGCGATCAGCGAGGCAAAAACGGTTCTGGAGACTGTGAAGGCTTCTCCGAACAAGAGGATGCCGGCGATAAAGGCTCCGATACAACCGATACCGGTCCAAATGGCGTAGGCAGTTCCTAAGGGAATTGTTCTCATCGCTACAGCCAAGAAGTAGACACTCGCGACCATACCGATAATGGTGACCGCGCTATAGAACCAATTGCTGAAGCCGTCAGCATATTTCAAAGCGACAGCCCAAACGATTTCAAAAATTCCTGCAATGAAAAGGTAAATCCAAGACATTTAAATCCTCCAAAAACGAAAAAGGCACCTTTGTCAGTAATCCTTCAATGGCCTACGGAGTACTGAAAAAGGTGCCTATCCGGCGATAGATTGCACAACGGAAGTATACCGACGTACTAAAGATGTGTTTCATCATCGCAAAGAGGTTTTGTCAGAAATTTTGACCGTCAAAGTTTTCACGCTTCTTTCACAAGAACGGGCACGCTAAAACTACGAAAAATCAACGCATTGCTACAATCAGCTGTCAATTTGATTTCAACGCTTAGGAGATATTTCATTGGAAGCGCTTATCGCTTGGTTTGCCGAAATTCATTGGGTGGCCGTTCTTCAAATTATTTTGATAGACATCTTGCTCGGCGGTGACAACGCAGTTGTGATCGCTCTTGCCTGCCGAAACCTTGATCCGAGCCTCCGTTTTAAAGGAGTGCTTTACGGAGCGGGCGGTGCCATCCTCTTGCGTGTGATCCTGATTGCTTTTGCCGTCACGATCATGAACATTCCTTTCCTCAAACTCGTCGGAGCGCTTCTGCTTCTGTGGATCGGTATCAAACTCATTGTTCCTCAGGATGAAGGGGAGCATGAAATTCATGCCAGTAAGCGTCTTTGGGGCGCGATTAAAACCATTATCGTTGCCGACTTAGTGATGAGCTTGGACAACGTTATTGCGATTGCCGGTGCGGCAGAACAGGCACCTGCCGGTCATCAGATGGCGCTTGTAATCTTCGGTCTCTTAGTGAGTGTCCCGTTCATTCTCGGCGGCAGCCAGTTGTTCCTGAAGGTTATTGATCGTTATCCGATCATTGTTTACGCCGGCGGCGCTTTGTTGGGCTGGATCGCAGGCACATTGATTGTAGGCGACCCCGGACTGACTCCGCATATTCCGAACTTGGCGGAAATGCATACGCCTGCCGGAATTGCCGGTGCCGTCTTCGTGCTGATTGTGGCCTTTGCGATTAAAGGGCTGCGGAAGAAGGCAAACTAACTTGTCAGCTTAACTATAGGAAGAGGGCTATTCGGTCTTCTCGAAAATACAAAAACGGCGTTCAACCGCAAAGGAAGAACGCCGTTTTGCCGTCGGTGTTAGCGGCTGGTGTCGATAATCGCACCGCCTAGGCAAACTTCGCCGTCATAAAAGACCGCACTTTGTCCCGGTGTCACCGCCCAAAGAGGATCAAGAGAAGAAACCACAACGCTTTCATCGTCGGCTCGGATCACCTTACATTCCTGATCGGCCATGCGATAACGCGTTTTAAGGCCGAGCATTCTTCCGGCTTCAGGTGCCGTACGCTGATCCAGTTGGGTCGCGTGGCAGAAAGCGAGAAAGACTGAAGCCAGGGATGATCGTGACCTTGGACGATATAGAGCGTGTTGTTCGGAATGTCCTTACGGGCAACAAACCAAGGTTCGCCGTTGCCGAACTTAGAGCCGCCGACACCGATACCTTTGCGCTGACCTAAGGTGTAGTAAGAAAGGCCGATGTGCTCACCAACAATTCTTCCGTCCGGTGTTTTAATCGGACCGGGCTTGTTGGTGAGGTAACGATGGAGGAACTCGCGGAACGGACGCTCTCCGATAAAGCAGATACCGGTGCTGTCTTTTTTCTTGGCGTTCGGAAGACCGATTTCTTCGGCAATTCTGCGTACTTCGGTCTTGCACATGTCTCCGACAGGGAACATGGCCTTCGAGAGCTGGTACTGATTGAGGCGATTTAAGAAGTAGCTCTGATCTTTGGTGTTGTCCACACCCTTCAGAAGTTCAAAGAGTCCGTCTCTTTCGCGAACGCGCGCATAGTGGCCCGTTGCGATCTTGTCAGCGCCTAAACGAATGGCGTGATCCAGGAAGGCTTTGAATTTAATCTCGGAATTGCAGAGAACGTCAGGGTTCGGCGTACGACCCGCAGAATACTCAGATAAGAATTCCGCAAAAACGCGGTCCTTGTACTCTTTGGCAAAGTTCACGGCTTCGATATCGATGCCGATTACATCTGCAACAGCCGTGGCATCGATTAAATCCTGTCGGGAAGAACAGTATTCGCTGTCGTCATCGTCCTCCCAGTTTTTCATGAAAAGACCGATTACTTCGTATCCCTGCTGTTTGAGAAGATAGGCGCTGACGGCAGAATCCACTCCGCCTGAAAGACCAACGACAACTGTTTTTGTTTCCACACAAAACTCCTTACGATAATTCTCGCCATTTTAATGAGTTAGCGATCAACAGACAGGTGTTTTTCGCTATTCTTGTGTGCGTAGTTGAAACAGAAGAAAATGCTGTTTTGCTAAAAACAATGCCGCGGCGTATAGGACGCGAACGAAAAGAAGGATTCGAGATGATTGCGACTCAGAATGCAGCAGATAAAACTCAGAAGTTTTTAGACGATTTCAAGGTCTCTAAACCGGTGATCGGTTTGCCCGGCCTCGGCTGGGATACGCCGGAAATGGCGGCAGCGGTTTCTAATGCCGGCGGCTTGGGCGTGCTCCACATCGGCTTTAAAACTGAAGAAGAAATCGAAAGAGATGTTGCAAAGGTTCGTTCGCTGACCGATAAGCCTTTTGCCGTACTGATGTTCCCGCAAAAAGAATCGATCTTAGACGCTGAGAAACTTCGCCTGCAGGACACAGCACTTTCTCCGCTCAGAGAAGATTTGGGATGCACTGCAGTTAGACCGATATCGGCTCCGCTCTTTGATAATCAGTTCAGGAAGATTGTTGAACTGAAAGTTCCGGCTGTCGGCTTGAGACTCGGTGGTCTGAGGGAGCCTTACATGGAAGAACTTGAAGCCAACGGCACTCCTGTCTTCGGTATCGCATCCAATCTCAGAGACGCAAAAGTCCTTGTTTCCAGCGGCGTTAACGCTGTCGTAGCTGCAGGCTGGGCTGAAGAAGGTTTGCTCTCACACGAAGAAATCAGTAAAGATCAGGCTGAAATCGATTCCCTGGTCTTATGGTCGGAATGCGCAAGAGCATTGAGAGTCCCGGTTCTTGGCGCCGGCTCGATTACGACGCAGGATCAGGTTCGTGTGTTAAAGGCGCTTGGCCTCGCAGGCTTCATGCTTTCCGACGCGCTGCTGCTCGTCAAAGAGTCTCCGATTCCGGATTCCTGGCGCACTAAGGTAATGTACTTAGCGGACTCCGCCTCTGAGATGACGGATACCTTCATGGGTCGAGCCTCACGCTATCTGTCTAACGGCTTTGCTCAGATCTTTCCCGAGAAAGGCCTTCCTGTCCTTCAGTTCCCTTATCAATACTTTGCCCTGAAAGATATTTTTGATAAGGCATTAGAGATTGGCCGAATTGATTTGGGCTTCTGGAAGTCGGACAATACGTTTATCTTGCCGAGAGCGGCACGACTGCTGACATCATTAACAAATTCTGCGGATATTGGAGCGAGGCATAAATGCAAGATAATCAGGCGCTCATCGTCGTCGACGTCCAAAAAGATTTCTTAGAAACCGGCGCACTGCCTGTTAAAGAGGGCAGCCAGGTCGTGCCGGTCATTAATCGGATCATCCCGAAATTTAAGAATGTTGTATTTACTCAGGACTGGCACCCGGAAGGACATATTTCTTTTGCCTCTTCTCATCCCGTCGAGGCGCTTTACAGCATGATTGACGTGTCTTACGGCAAGCAGGTTTTGTGGCCCGAGCACTGTGTTCAAGACACGGCCGGCGCAGAGTTTGCCGAGGGACTCAATACAGATAACGGCGTCTGCTTTGTGAAAAAAGGCGCGCACCCGAACATCGACAGCTACTCGGCTTTCCTTGAAGCAGACCGCAAGACCAAGACAGACTTAGCCGTTTGGCTGAAGTCTCAGGGAATTAACGAAGTTTTTGTCTGCGGTTTAGCGACTGACTTTTGTGTCAGCTGGACGGCATTAGAGCGGCTGACGAAGGCTTCAAGGTTTACGTGATCGAAGACGCCTGCCGCGGAATCGACGTTAACGGCTCACTCGAAGCAGCCAGGGCCGAATGGAAAAAAAGAGGAATCAAACGAATTGATTCCTCTGAGATCAATTAGAAGAAAAGTTTCATTAGAAGCGGCGTAAGCAGCGGCGCCAGCAGCGCGGTGGTCAAACCGGTTAAGCCGATAGCCAGGCTGCCGTAGGCGCCCGCTGTCGAATCAATCTGGAAAGCTCGGGAAGTGCCCATGCCGTGGGCGGAAAGACCGAGCGCGAAACCTTTAGCAGATGAAGAGTCGACTTTCAGGAGCAGGAATAAAGGACCTGCGCAGATTGAACCGAGTACGCCGGTTAGCACTACCAAGGAGGCAGAGAGCGCGGGCAGGCCGCCGAGTTTTTCTGCAATAGACATGGCAATCGGAGTCGTGACACTCTTCGGAGCCAAACTGATGATGGTTTCGGGAGACGCTCCGAGGAGTCCTGCGATCAGGACTGTCGAAGTAATAGCCGTAACGGCGCCGGCAAAAAGTCCCAATAAAATCGGAAGCCAATTTTTAGCCAGCTGAATTCTGAGGTCATAAAGCGGCACGGCCAGCGCTACCGTTGTCGGTCCGAGCAAAAAGTGAATGAACTGGGCGCCCGAAAAGTATGTCTGATAGGGCGTATGCGTAGCCATCAGCAAAATGACAACCGTGACGATGGAAACTGCTACCGGGTTTAGCAGAGAATTCCAATTGCTCCACTTATAAAGTTTCTGAGCAAAGAGGTAAGCCGCCAGGGTGACGGTCAGCCACAAAAGAGAAGAGGTAGAAAGCGAGGACCAAATCTCCTCGATGCCGTGAAAATCAATGTTATTCATGGCTTGCCCCCTTCTGTTCTTTGCGTTTCTGCAGCCAGATCGTGGAGTACTTAATGACTAAGGCGGTTACGGCGATGGTCAGGATTGTACTGACGACTAAGGAGACGCCGATTGGAAGCGCTTCATTTTTAAGTCGGTCAATGTGCAGCATGATGCCGACACCGGCCGGAACAAACAGCACGGCAAGATAAGAAATCAGGACTAAGGAAATCGGACGGACCCAGGAAGCCAGACGGTCGTTTGCGATCAAGGCAACGAGCAGCAGGAACATGCCCAGAACCGAGCCGGGAACCGGGAGATGGAAGTACATCTCGGCAACGTTTCCCAAAAGTTGGAATACGAGTAGAAGGACCAGACCTTCGATCATTTTTTAATAGATTGTGAAAATTGACGTGGAATGCGAATGTATTCCTTATCTCAGCACAAAAACGACCTCGGAACCAGAAAATTTTTTCGAATTGAGTAATCAAAATAGGTTTGTCCAGCGGTATTTATTCTCATTTATCTAAATCTCACAAATCATTACAATCGCGGGAATCGTTAAGCCTTCGGGCTCAACTGTTTTACGCAACTTTAATAAGAGGAAATATCAATGTCAGTTCTCGACTCTTACATGAAAGACTTGGCCGAATTGGTTAACAAAGACCGCGGCACTGCAAACATTGCCGGCGTTACCGAAGCCGCTAAGATTATGAAGGGCCACCTCGAATCCATCGGATTCAAAGCCGACCTCGTTGACTTAGGTCCGAATGCCGGCAACGGTCTGTTCGCTACGAACAAGCCTAACGCTGACCGCTATGACGTTCTCTTCAACGCTCACCTCGACACCGTTTTCCCTGACGGAACTGCCGCTGCTCGTCCTTTGACCGTGAAAGGCGACCGCGCCTACGGCCCCGGCTGCAGCGACTGCAAGAGCGGTGTTCTTGCCATCTACTACGCTTTGAAGGCTGCTCGTCCTGAAGATCTGGAAAGACTCTCCATCGCTGTTGCTCTGAACCCGGACGAAGAAACCGGCTCCAAGGCTTCCAGCGCCTGGCTCAAGAGCATCGCCGCCAAATCTTCCCGCGCTCTGGTTTTTGAAGCAGCCCGCGCCGGCGGCAGCTCGTCCGCTCCAGAAAGGGTTCTACCAACTACGTCGTAACCTTCCACGGTAAAGCTTCCCACGCCGGCAACGCTCCGTACAAAGGAGCCAACGCCAACATCGCCGCTATGCGCTTTGCTTTGGCAGCTGCTGGTCTGGCCGATGTTGATAAAGGCACAACGGTCAACCCCGGTGTGATCGAAGGCGGCAGCGCTCCTAACGTCATTTCTGAAAAATGCGTCGTTAAGCTCGACACACGTTACTGGAACAACGAAGACGACAAATATCTTGACGACGGTATCAACAAACTGGCTGTTGCCGTTTGGGCTCCCGGCGTAACTCAGACAATCGAACGCGTCAGCCACAGCAACGCTATGCCGCTGTCCGACGCAACGAAAGAACTCGTTGCTCAGATCACCGAAGCTGCCAAACTCGAAGGCTTCGATATCGACTGGGTTGACGCAGGCGGTGCTTCCGACGGCAACCACATGGCTGAAGCCGGTCTCCCCGTCATTGACGGATGCGGCCCTGCCGGCGGCGAATTCCACTGCGATCGCGAATTCCTCGCTTAGACACAGTCGAAGAACGTATTCGCATGATCACTCGCTTCCTGTCTCTGATCTAATCCAGCAGAAGCAGATCTAAGCGCAAACGCCCTTCGGGGCGTTTGTCGTTTCTGAGGCCTCGAATTCGGCGCCGGTGATAAAAGAAATGCCTTGCAGGAATACAATGCATTTCATCTGAGAAAGTCAAAAAAGGAAATCGGAATGAAATTCGAATTAAACGGCGAATTTATCCGCTTAGGAGATCTGCTGAAGGCAGCCGGATTGACAGGCACAGGCGGAGAAGCAAAACAAGTCGTACAGGACGGCTTAGTGAATGTGGACGGAAAAGTCTGCACCGAACGCGGTCATAAAATCCGCACCAGACAGAAAGTCCAGTTTAAAGATCAGACGATTGAGGTCGTCGAGCACGCAAAATAAAAGCACTCGATTTGCTGAGTGCTTCTATTGAATCGATTACTTGCGTTTTCCGCCGGCGGCAGCGACCGGAGGACGACCCTCGATATGACGGAAGGTGATGCGGCCTTTGGTCATGTCGTACGGGGAGATTTCCAGCGAAACTTTATCGCCGGCGAGAATTCGGATGTGATGCTTACGCATTTTGCCGTTTGTGTAGGCAATCAGTTCATAGCCGTTGTCGAGTTTGACGCGATAGCGAGCGTCCGGAAGAACTTCGGTAACGGTTGCAGTTGTTTCAATCAGGTCTTCTTTAGCCATATAAAAATAAAAGTTCCTAATAATCAATAGGAACAGGGTTTTAAAAGTCGGATTTTACCCGACAATGCGCCTAAGTACGTAAACTCATTAACAAAAATGAGCCAATCAGGGCGGTTTTGCTAAAATCGACTTAATAAATTACAAATTGATGCGAAAGGCCTTGTCGGCCCGGACGCGATCGGAGCGGAATTAATGAAGAACATTCTTATCGTTTATTACTCTCGTATGGGCCATACCGCCCGCATGGTTCGTACTATTGCCGACGAACTCGAGGCACTCGGAAACACCGTGACGGTTATGCCGGTCTCCGAAGCCCTTCGCGAAGGCGTGGACTGGAGCAAGCATGATTTCGTGCTCTGCGGCTTCCCCGTTGTCTACGGCACTTACCATCCGAACGTTTACGAATTTGTTCGCAACAACTGCACGGAACTCGACCGCAAGCCCAATGCGATGTTCAACGTTACCGTCGTTGCCCGCACACCGTTTAAGGCGACAGTCGAAGGCAACCGCTACATGCAGAAATTCCTTGAACGCTCTCCGTGGCGTCCCAGAGACCTCAAGTGCTTTGCCGGCAAGATCGACTACCCGCACCTGAATCTCTTTGATAAGAAGTGCATTCAGCTCATCATGAAGATCACAAACGGCCCGACAGACCCGTCTATGTGCATTGACTTTACCGACTGGGAAGATGTGAAGCAGTACGCCAAACACATCTCCGAACTTGCCCACCAAGCTTAATCTCAGGCTAATTCTCAATGTTTTTATATCGCGCAACCCGCTAAAATTAGCGGGTTACGCTTTCTTTAGGACAGAAACAAATGACAGATACTCAAGAATATCCATGGATCAAGCACTACCCTGAGGGCGTGCCCGCGACCATTAATCCGGATATTTACGAATCACTGCCGGATTTCCAGGAAAAGATCTGTCAAGAGTACGGTGATGCTCCGGTCTTTACCAGCCTGGGCAAGACAATGACGTACAAAGAATTTGATGAGAAAGTGACGGCGTTTGCTTCTTATCTGCAGTCGCTCCCGGGCGTCGAGCAGGGCGACCGCGTTGCCGTGATGATGCCGAACCTTCTCCAGTATCCGATCTGTCTGTTCGGCATCATGAAAGCCGGACTTATCGTCGTCAACGTCAATCCGCTTTACACCGCCCGCGAGCTCGGCGGACAGCTGAAGGATTCCGGCGCTAAGGTCTTGGTCATCATCGAGAACTTCGCCAAGACGTTTGAAAAGATTCAAAAAGATTCTCCCGTTGAACACGTCATCACGACTCAGGTCGGCGACTTGCTTTCTGCTCCGAAGCGTCTGCTCGTTAACTTCATGCTGAAGAAAGTAAAGAAGATGGTGCCCGAGTTCAATCTCGAATACGCTGTCTCTTTCCGCGACGCACTCGCCCAAGGCGCTTCCAGAAAATTTAATCCGGTCAAGCTCGACCGCTATGACATCGCACTTCTGCAGTACACAGGCGGCACAACCGGCATTGCCAAAGGCGCCATGCTCACGCACCGCAATGTGTTGGCCAACTTGCAGCAGACGGGTGTTTGGATTTCCGGCGACTTCAAGAAGAAGACCGAAGTCGTTATGACAGCGCTTCCGCTCTATCACATCTTTTCTCTGACCGCTCTGTGCAGCTTCCTTCAGGGGGCGCTCTCATGGTGCTGATTGCTAACCCTCGCGACATGAAGGGTTTGGTCAAAGAATGCGAGAAACAGCACTTTACCGTGATCTGCGGTGTGAACACGCTCTTCAACGGCCTGCTCAATACACCGGGATTTGACCAGGTTGACTTCAAGATGTTGAAGCTCACCGTCGGCGGCGGCACACAAGTTCAGAAGTCAGTAGCCGAACGCTGGAAAGAAGTGACCGGCGGCCACATTATTGAGGCCTATGGTTTGACCGAATGCTCTCCGGGCGTTGCCGCCAACCCGATGAACACCCCTTGGAACGGTTCCGTCGGCTTCCCGTTCCCTTCTACCGTGGTTTCTATCCGCGGCGAAGGCTTCAAGGATCTCGGCTTCTGGACAACTCCGCAGGAAATTCCGGAACACACCGGCGAAATCTGCGTGAAGGGTCCCCAGGTCATGCGCGGCTACTGGGATAAACCGGAAGAAACGGCTGCTGTGCTGCGTGACGGCTGGCTGCGCACCGGTGATATCGGCAATATGGACAGCAACGGCCGCATTACGATTACAGACCGTCAGAAAGACATGATTTTGGTGAGCGGCTTTAACGTCTACCCGAACGAAATTGAAGGCGTGCTTCAGAGCATGCCGGAGATTTTGGAATGCGGCGTGGTCGGTGTACCGAATGAAAAATCCGGTGAACGCGTCAAAGCTGTGATCGTCAAAAAGGATCCGTCTCTTACCGTTGAGCAGGTTAAGGTTTACTGCCGTCAGAACCTCACCGGTTACAAGATGCCGAAGGAAATCGTTTTCGTTGATTCCATTCCGAAGACACCTGTGGGTAAGATTCTTCGCCGCGAGCTGAAAGATATCGTCGCGAAGGAAGAGGCTCCTGTAAAACAGGAAACGGAAGGACAAAAATCCGAAAACTAACTCAAACGGTTATCACACAAAGAAGGAGGCTCTCGGGTCTCCTTTTTTTGTGGTTTTCTCAATGTATTAGTGGTTTTACTCAGGTTTGTCGTACTACGAGGAGGAAATAACCACGTTGTCTGGAAAAATTCAAAATACATCTACAAACGTTTAGGTAGTAATACTTATTAAGGTAGAACTAATACCTAATACGAATTTCTAAAACATCTTCTTATAGAAGATTAATAAGTTTTAATTGATTGAATAAATATGATAAATAAGCGAGTAATTACTAAATATTTAAGTAATAACTCTTAATTGCCTGAATCCGATTTATCTCAGAACGTAAAATTCGTTTCTAGAAATATAAGGCCATTTCCCGGCCATGACTCTTTCTAAACCTATTGTTCTGGGAGAACCAAATGACATGGACTTTCTGGGTTGCCATCGTTGTTGTGATTGCAACGGTTTATGCCCTTATCAAGCGCTATGAAACTCGTCTCGTTCTGCTGACTTCCGGCTTTGTGATGGCCTTCATCTCACTGCAGCCGATGATCGCCTTCAAGCAGTTCGACAAATCTATGACAAACGGCAGCCTGATCATCGCCATCTGCTCGGCGCTCGGTTTTGCTGCAGTTATCTCTCTGACCAAATGCGACGTTCATCTGGTTAGCCTTCTGATGAGACCGCTGAAAAAACTCGGCGTGTTCCTTCTTCCTTCCTGCATGATCGTCACCAGCGTGATTGCCACCGCCATTCCTTCTATGGCCGGTCTGTCTGCTGCCGTCGGTCCGACAATGATTCCGATCATGATCAGAAGCGGTTTCAAACCCGCTATCGCTGCCGCAGCAGTCGGCGGCTGCATGATGCCGGCTTATTTGAACCCGGGCGTTTCTCATAACCCGTTCATCTCCAAGCTCGCTTCTATGGAAATCATGCAGTTCATCGGAGCTCATGCTACGACAACCGTCACCATGGGTCTGATCAGCATCGTTGTGATTACGCTGACCTGCTTTGCCTTCGGCGACTTCAAGCGCGGTAAAGCCGCTGTTGAAGAAGCCGTTGAAGTTGCTTCCAACGAAATCGAACATCCGAACATCCTGTTCGCGATCGCTCCGATCGTCCCGGTCGTTCTTCTCGTTTGCGCTTCCATCTGGTTCCCGCAGCTCAAGATGTCCGTTGCAACTGCTATGTTGATCGGTACTTTCTACGCTTTAGTCGTTACACGTTCCAACCCTGAAGAAGTCACGAAGAAATTCTTCGCCGGTATGGGCAACGGCTACGCCAAGATCCTCGGTATCATCATCGCCGCCGGTGTGTTTGCCGCCGGTTTACGTGCCGCAGGCGTCATTGAAGTTTTCGTTCAGTACCTGACTCATTCCAACGAAGTTGCCAAGATCGGCGGTGCTTTCGGTCCGTTCCTGCTGGCCGTTCTGACCGGTTCCGGTGACGCTGCAGCCTTTGCTTTCAACGAAGCCGTTACTCCGCACGCTCCGACATTCGGTATGACGATTGACGGTCTGGGCTACCTCGCCATGATGGCAGCCGGTATCGGTCGTCAGGCTTCTCCGCTTGCAGGCGGCATCATTCTCCTGTCCGGTATCGCAGGCGTCTCTCCGGTGGAAGTTGTGAAGAGAACCGCTCCGGCAGCTGTTGTGATGGTCCTCACCCTTTACTTCCTGGTTTAAAAGGTACAGATTGGTATGAAAAATATTCCCGCATTAGATTCCAAAGTTCTCGATCTCGTTACCGAAATCTCTAAGGAACCCAAAGTTGAAGCGGCTATGGCCTTCATCAAAGACCAGACTGAAGTCGCTATGCAGGAACAGATTGAACTCTGCGAAATCGAAGCTCCGACTTTCCATGAAGAAAAGAGAGCCGCTTCTGTTGCAGAGCGCATGAAGCAGTACGGTCTGACCGATGTTCATATCGATGAAATCGGCAACGTGATCGGTATCCGCAAGGGTACCGGCAGCGGTCCGGTTCTCGCCATCGGCGCGCATATGGACTCTGTGTTCCCGGCCGGTACCGACGTCAAAGTCAAAAAAGAAGGCAATATCTATCGCGCCCCCGGCATCGGTGATAACTGTTCCGGCTTAAGAGCATTGCTTCAGGTGCTTCGCGCTATGGAAAAAGAAGACATCCGCACAGTGGGCGATATCTGGTTTGTCGGCACGGTCGGTGAAGAAGGCAACGGTGATATCCGCGGCTCCAAGCATCTCTGCGCCAACAACAAGCTCGACGGCTTTGTCGCGATCGACAGTACCGATGTCGGCCGCGTCCTTTACGGCGCCGTCGGCTCTCACCGCTGGCGTTTGGCCGTGGACGGTGCGGGCGGACACTCCTTTGCCGACTTCGGCAAGGTTCCGAGCGCCATCCATGCGGTTTGCCGCGCCGGCAATATCATTGCCGACATCAAGGTTCCGGAAGATCCTAAGACCACCTTTACGATCGGTACGATCAAAGGCGGTACAACGGTGAACACGATTTCCGCTCACTGCGAAGTGGATGTCGATATCCGCAGCGTTTCCAATGAGGAACTGCTCCGTGTTGAAGCCGAAGTTTTGGGTGCTTTCGAGAAGGCCATCAAGGAAGAAAATGCCCGCTGGGGTGTTGCTGATGAACAGGGTCTGAAACTTACCAAGACCATGATCGGCAATCGTCCGGGCGGACTTCGTCCGCACAGCTGCCCGGTCCTTCAGGCAGCCCGCAGCGCCCAGAAGACCCTCGGCATTGAACTGACGAACTACGCGATGTCTTCCACTGATGCCAATGCTCCGATGAGCCACAATATCCCGTCTACCTGCCTCTGCTCCGGCGGTAAAGGAATCGGCGCTCATACCCTCAAAGAGCATTTCATCATGGAAAAGACAGAGCTCGGACCTCAGCTGGTTCTCTTAACCGCGCTTGCTTTAGCCGGCACAGAAACCACCAAGCCCCTGCTTGGATAAATAAAAAAACACTACTACACCTCGAACCATAAAACCCTCCCTGGGCGGCTTGCTTCTCTCCTGCAGAGGACAGCCGCCTTTTTTCTTTTTCATTAGAATGATTCGGAAAATCGAACTGCAGCTTCCGAATCGTCATGACATCCTCCTTAAAAAACAAAATGCCTGCTTGGGACTTTCGTTCTTCCTACGGGAGCCTGAGTTCGCCGGCATACCGAAAAGCCTGTCAGCGCCTGGAAGCCGATATTCATATTCTTGCGGGCCTCGTGCCGAACGCCAAAGACTCCGTGTCAATTGCCATTGCACTCGAGCATTTGGCAGAAGTTTTTTGCCTGACGGATTCTTTAATCGGTTATTGCCGCTGCCTTTCGGCGATTGATACCAGAGAGCAGGAAGCTGCTAAAGAACGCGTGCGTCTTTGGGAAATCCATTCCCGTTATTACGAACTGATCACAGAACTGTTCCATCGGCTCGCCGGTCTAAAAAATAAGGATCCGGTTTTGGACGGACTTGGTTTCTGCAAAAGTGAGTGGCTCTTTGAACGCGTTTCGACCCGCTGGTCTTTTTCTCTTTCGCCGCGTACGCTGCAGCTGCTCTACGAACTTAAAGCTTCTAACTTTGTTCCCTGCGCCGACCTTTATCATTCTTTGAATGCGCACTTGGTGGCGACCGTGCGGACGATGGACGGATTGACGAAGCATCAGTCTCATTCTCAGTGCATAGCGGTATTGAAGACTTCGGAGGACCCGAAGCTCAGACAATCGACTTTTACGGCGCTTAACGAATACTATTCGCAGAACGCTTATCTCTACGCTTCTATCTTCAATATGCTCACGGGCTTTCGTCTGAAGGGTTTTGAGTTTGCAGAAATGGACTTTATGGCGCCGGCTTACTGGCAGAACGCCGTGAGCTCCGAAGCAGTCGATGCCTTGATGACGGCGGTGAGAGCCAACCGGCACATGCTGCGCAAGTCAGTGATCAGCCGAGCGCTCTTTACCGGAAAGAGCGTCATGGAGGTCTGGGATCTCAATGCGCCGGCTCCGCTGCGCCGAGAAATTCATATTCCTTATGAAGAAGCGCTCGAGAAGATTAAAGAAGTCGGCAAGGTACTCGACGAGCGTATTCCGGAAACCTTCGACTTATTTGTCGAAAAGGGCTGGGTTGAAGTACGCCAGCTGCCGGGAAAACAAAACGGCGCTTTCTTCCAAGGTATTTTGTCGCTTAATGAGCCGAGAATTTTTTCAACGTATCTCGGTTCCTTTGCCTCTATGAGTCAGCAGGCCATCATGTACGGACACGCCTGGCACTTCTGGCTGCAGAGAGGCTTGCCGGCGCAGGAGCGGAAAATTCCGCGCGCGCTGATGGAAGTAGCCGGACACTTTTTTGCACTGCTGCTTTTCGAAGAAATCCAAGCCAAGGCCGCATCGGCGGAAGAAAAGCTCGAGGCGCTTTGGCAGGAGCTCTCGTTTATCTCGAATTACGTAATCAACATGGGCGTTCGCTTCGATTTTGAAAGAAGCTTCTTCGAAGAACGAAAGAAAGGCGTTGTATCGGTTACCAAGATCTCTAATCTTCTTTCCGAGGCCTGGCAGGCTTGGTACGGAGAAAGTACTGCCGGAGCCGACCCGTATCTTTGGATTAACCGCGGTCAGTTCTACAAGATCGACGACTATTTCTACAACTATCCTTACATCTTCGGGACGGTTTGCGCCTACGGTCTATCTGAGATTCGGCACAGAATGCCGGAAGTTTTTCCTAAAATCTACAGCGAATTTCTACAAAACAGCGGACGAATGTCCGTCGATGACCTCTTCAAAAAATTCTTTAAGGTCGATATTACTCAGCCGGAATTCTGGGAAAGCGGTCTGAAAGCAATGGAGCGGAAGATCGCAGTTTTTGAGACGGAAGCTCGGAAATACTCCGAAAAATCGGTCCCGGAAAACAGTTAGGAAGAAAACCTCCGTTACAACTTTCTGTTGTAAGCAACGCAAAACTCATAAATTGTAAATTTCTGAATGAATGTTCATTCAGAGTTGAACTAGAATTGTGTCCGTTGCGTTTGCGCACTCTAATCAGAATAAATTGGGAAATAATCTCGAGGTTTTTCATGTTATTGAACGACTTAAAGAAAGCGGCGTTGTGTGTTGCCGCGGGCTTTGCCGTCTCTATGTTGGGCGGATGCGACTCGCAGAAATCGGCCGGAGCTCCCGGCGGAGCTGCCGCTCAGCGGGCTCCTCAGGTTTCCGTTACGGAAATCCAGCCGACCGAGTTGGACATGACAACGACGCTTCAGGGCCGTACGGCTCCTTACTTGGTTGCGGATGTCCGTCCTCAGGTCGCCGGTATTCTGCAGAAACGGCTCTTTAAGGAAGGAAGCGAGGTCAAGGAAGGACAAGCGCTTTATCAAATTGATCCGGCTGTTTATGAAGCCGCGGTGGCCAGTGCCAAAGCCGAGCTCCAGAGAGCGCAGGCCGTGCTGTACCAGACTCGCCTGACCGCTAATCGCTACGCACAGCTTGTGAAGACAAACGCGATCAGTAAACAGAACAACGATGACGCGCAGGCTGCTTACAAACAGGCTCAGGCCGCAGTAGCTGCTGCCGAAGCGGGATTAAAGAACGCTCAGATCAATCTTGACTACACAACGGTTCGTTCTCCGATTTCCGGACGCATCGGCCGCTCCTTAGTGACGCCGGGTGCATTGCTTTCCGCGCACCAGGCTCAGAACATGGCCGTCGTTCAGACACTGGATCCGATCTATGTGGACGTGACCCAGTCGAGCAAAGAAATTCTCAGTCTTAAAAAAGATATTGCTGCCGGCAAACTGAAAACCAAAGGCGGCGCAATCCCTGTGACCCTGATCATGGAAGACGGAACCAAGTATCCGCAGACAGGCGAACTTACGCTGTCTGAAGTTTCCGTTGATCCGGGTACCGGCACCATCACACTGCGTGCTGAATTCCCGAACCCCGAGAATATTCTTCTTCCGGGTATGTTCGTCCGTACCGAGCTGCCTCAGGGCACGATGGAAAAAGCTTTGCTGGTTCCGCAGCGTGCCGTGATGCGTGAAGCCAACGGCACTCCCTACGTTTATGTTGTTGAAGACGGCAAGATCGCCATCCGCCGCTTAGTGACCCATCGGACACAAGGTCAGAACTGGATTGTTGAAGAAGGTCTGAAACCGGGTGAAAAAGTTGTGATTGAAGGTCTGCAGAGAATTCGTCCGGGCGTCCCCGTTCAGATCGTTCCGACCATTGCAGAGCAGGAACAAGCCAAGGCGGCAAAGGCTTCTAAGCAGTAAATTCAGAGGTTGATATGGCAAAGTTTTTTATTAACCGACCAATTTTTGCTTGGGTGATCGCAATTGTGATCATGCTTGCCGGTACGCTTTCGATTTTGAATCTGCCGGTGTCCATGTATCCGCAGATTGCGCCTCCTCAGGTGAGCATCTCCGCGACCTATCCGGGCGCTTCTGCCAAGACGATTGAAGATACCGTCGTTCAGGTGATTGAACAAAAGATGACCGGTTTGGACGGTTATCTGTACATGAGTTCAACCAGTGAGTCGAGCGGCCGAATCAATATCACACTGACCTTTGCGGCCGGTACCGACCCTGATATGGCTCAGGTTCAGGTGCAGAACCGTCTGTCTCAGGCCCAGTCATCGCTTCCGGAAGTGGTGCAGCGCTTAGGCGTGACGGTTATCAAGACGACCGCAAGCTTCCTGAAGGTGATCGGTCTGACTTCTACCGACGGCTCGATCTCTGCGGCTGAGCTCGGTGACTACCTCGTTTCCAGCATTCAGGAGCCGCTGAGCCGTGTGGACGGTGTGGGTGAAGTCGAAGTTTTCGGTTCCGCCTTCGCAATGCGTATTTGGCTCGACCCGGAAAAACTTCACGAATATTCTCTGACGCCGGCCGACATTAAGACCGCGATTACGACTCAGAACGTTCAGATTTCTTCCGGTCAGGTCGGCGGTCTGCCCGCTGCCAAAGGTACGGCTTTAAATGCCGTGATTACTTCCAGCTCTCTGCTGGAAACACCGGAACAGTTCGGCGCCATCTTCTTAAAGACTCAGGCAAACGGTTCTCAGGTCTTCTTACGCGACGTGGCCCGCATTGAAAAAGGCCCGCGAATGTACGAAGCGACGGCCTTCTTTAACGGCAAGCCGACCGCCGGTCTTGCGATCAAGTTGGCCTCGGGCGCTAACGCGCTGCTGACTTCGGACTTGGTGGATAAGAAGATGCAGGAGCTCTCTCAATACTTCCCCGAGAAGTATGAGTACGTGATCCCGTTCGACACGACCCCGTTCGTGCGTATTTCTATTGAAGGCGTGATTCATACCTTGCTCGAGGCTATCGTGCTGGTGGTGCTCGTGATGTATCTGTTCCTGCAGAACTTCCGCGCAACACTGATTCCGACGATTGCCGTGCCGGTCGTGGTCTTAGGTACCTTCGGTATTCTGGGCGCGATGGGCTACTCCATCAACATGCTGACGATGTTCGCTATGGTGCTTGCGATCGGTCTGCTGGTGGACGACGCAATTGTGGTGGTGGAAAACGTCGAACGTGTGATGGACCAGGAGCGCTTATCGCCGCATGACGCGACCGAGAAATCTATGACGCAGATCACCGGTGCTTTGGTCGGTATCGCGATGGTGTTGTCGGCGGTGTTTGTCCCGATGGCTTTCTTCGGCGGCTCTACCGGTGTGATTTATCGTCAGTTCTCCGTCACGATTGTGGCTGCGATGGGCTTGTCCGTCCTGGTCGCTTTGACGCTGACACCGGCGCTTTGCGCAACGATTCTTAAACCGATCAAACACGACAAGGCTGAGAAAGGATTCTTCGGCTGGTTCAACCGCACATTTAACAAAGGTGCAGAAGGTGCGACCTCCGCTGTGGGCTACATGACCGCTCGCTGGAAGCGCTTCATCGTGATTTACGGCGTGATCATTGCAGGCGTCGTCTTCGGATTCCTGAAAGTTCCGACTGCCTTTATGCCGGACGAAGACCAGGGTTCTTTGATGGTCCAGATTCAGCTGCCGGAAGGCTCAACCCGAGAGCAGATTCTTCCTGTTGTAAAACGCATGCAGGATTACATGCTCAACGATGAGAAAGATTCCGTTGAATCTGTGATGACGGTGGTCGGCTTTAGCTTGGCCGGTATGGGTCAGAACTCTGCGATGGCCTTTATCAAACTTAAAGACTGGAGCGAACGTCCGAAACCCGAGCAGAAGGCTCAGGCGGTTGCAGCCCGCGCTAACCGTACACTGATGAGCTGGAAAGACTCTATTGTGTTCGGCTTTGCGCTGCCGCCGGTTCCCGAACTCGGTATGGCGGACGGCTTTGATATGTACCTGCAGGACTTGAGCGGTCAAGGTCATGACGCTCTGATGGCAGCCCGAAACCAAGTTCTGGGCGCTGCCCGCAGCAATCCGCAGCTCTACAACGTTCGTCCGAACGGTAAAGAAGATGCACCGCAGCTTCAGCTGCACATCGACTTTGCTAAGGCCGCCTCTTTAGGCGTCAGCGTGGCATCCATTAACGATACGCTGTCGACTGCTTGGGGTTCCTCCTACGTCAATGACTTCTACGACCGCGGCCGTATTAAGCAGGTTTATGTTCAGGGCGATGAGAAGTTCCGTCAGCGTCCGGAAGACTTGGACCGCTGGTACGTGCGCAACGATAAAGGCGAAATGGTTCCGTTCTCCGCTTTCTGCTCTACTGAGTGGAAGTTCGGTTCCTCTCGTCTGGAGCGTTTCAACGGCTTGGGCGCTGTGAATATTCAGGGAGCGCCGGCAGCAGGCTTTACGACCGGTCAGGCGATGCTTGCGATGGAAGAAATCGCCAAGGCTTTGCCGCACGGATTCGGTATCGCCTGGAACGGTATTTCCTTCCAGGAACAGCAGGCCGGATCTCAGACCGGCGCACTTTACACGTTGTCTATTTTGATCGTGTTCCTGTGTTTGGCCGCTCTTTATGAAAGCTGGTCTATTCCGATTGCCGTGATTTTGGTTGTACCGCTGGGCGTTATCGGTGCTCTCGGTATGACAGGCGCCTTCGGTATGAACAACGACGTGTACTTCCAGGTCGGTTTGTTAACGACGATCGGTCTGGTGAGTAAGAACGCCATTTTGATTGTGGAATTCGCAAAAGAGCTGCATGAAAAGGGCGAGTCCATTGTTCATGCGGCGGCACACGCGGTTCGCATGAGAATTCGTCCGATTATGATGACTTCTTTGGCTTTCGGTCTCGGCGTGCTTCCGCTTGCCAAGGCGACCGGCGCCGGTTCGGGCGCACAGAACGCCATCGGTATCGGTGTGTTAGGCGGTATGCTGACAGGTACGTTCCTGTGTATCTTCTTCGTTCCGCTGTTCTATGTGCTCATTGTTAAGCTGTTCGGCGATAAGATTAAAAAGAAAAAACCGCAGGAAGCCCTGCAGGAGAATAAATAAATGAAGGCATTCAAACTTACGGTTATTGCCTGTTCTCTGGCCGTCTGTGCCGGCTGCACGATGGCACCCAAGTATGAGAGACCTGCCGCGCCGGTCGCGGCAACTTTCCCGACCGGGGAAGCCTATACCGATGTCAAGACGACAACGGCGCCGCTCCCTGACTGGAGAGTCTTCATTACCAATCCCAAAGCCAAGAAAGTGGTTGAAATGGCGCTGGCCAACAACCGCGATCTCAGGGTTGCGGTCCTCAATATCGAAAAGGCCAGAGCTGCCTACGGTATTCAGAGATCTGCGCTGATGCCTTCTGTGGCGGCCGGCCTGCAGGAAAACGCCGGCAAAACGCCGAGCATTATGTCGGCCACGGGCAGCAGTTATGTCTCCCATACGTATCAGGCAAACCTGGCTTCTACGGCTTGGGAGCTGGATCTGTTCGGGCGAGTCAGAAGCTTGAGCGAAGCCGCTCTTCAGCAGTTCTTCTCAGCTGAAGAGAACCGTGCTGCCGCTCAAAACGCTTTGATCGCACAGGTTGCTACTTCTTGGATTAACTTAGGCGCACAGAAGGAATTCCTGCGCCTGCAGAGAATTACGCTCCAGAGTCAGGAAGAAAGCTTCAAACTGATGTCCGACAGCTATCGTTTGGGCGCCAGCTCTTTGCTGGAGCTTGAACAGGCTCGTACGACCGTGGCCACGGCACGCGCTGCCGTAGCGCAGTACGAACGCAGTCTGGCTCAGGCGCAGAACGCGCTGAACCTGGTCGTCGGCGCTCAGGTCCCTGCGGATCTCGAGCCGAACAACCTGGAAGAAGCTACGAATTACGGCGCGATTGCTCCTGCCGGTTTAAGCAGCGACATTCTTTTGAACCGCCCGGATATTAAGGCCGCGGAACACAATCTGATGTCTGCGAATGCCAACATCGGTGCGGCTCGAGCCAACTTCTTCCCGCGCATTACTCTGACTGCAGGCATCGGTTCTACATCCCGCCACTTGAGCGATCTGTTTGATGCCGGAACCGGACTTTGGACATTTGCTCCGTCCGTTTCTCTGCCGATCTTCACCGGCGGTGCGAACCTCTCGACACTGCGTCAGGCTGAAGCTCAGCAAAAGATCATGGTCGCTACGTATGAGAAGACTGTGCAGAATGCTTTCGCAGAAGTGAGCGACGCGCTTGCTACCGTCGGTACGGTCAATCGTCAGTGTGCAGCGCTTAAAGACCTGGTCAACGCTACGGAAACCGCCTACCGCTTGTCTCAGAGCCGTTATAAGAACGGTCTGGACGGGTTCCTCACCGTACTTGAGAGCCAGAGACAGATGGTTGCTGCTCAGACGAACTACATTTCGGCCGAGAGCAATCGTCTTTCCAGCGGTGTGATGCTCTACAAGGTTCTCGGAGGCGGCTCTGTTGTCGAACCTGAAGCTCAGACCGCAGCCCAGGCGGTAACTCCTGCTGCTGCAGAACCGGCTCAGACGATTCCTGTCTCGAGCGGAGGCGGAAATGCTTAAAACTCGAGAGACCAGAGTCGAAGAGCGAAAGGAAGAGAAACGCAGCGAAAAGCGTGATCGTATCTTGCGTGCTGCGGAAGCCATCTTTTGAGACAAGGGCTTTCATGCGGCGAGCATGAATGAAATCGCTGAAGCTGCCGACGTCAGCACGCCTCATCTCTACAACTTCTATGCCAGTAAAGCCGCTTTGGCACTGGCTGTTCAGCTGAAGATGGGGCAGGAGACTTTTGATGCTTTAAAGACAGCGATGTCTGCGGGTAAAAAGAATCCGAGCTGTGAGTCAATCTTCGATTCCCGTCGTTCCTCGCTGATGCTGACGATTTTGACAGAGTGCACGCGCAATCCCGACATCAAAGAAAAGATCACGGAAAACGGAGCACGTTTAAGAGCGATGATTTCTGAAGCGGGCGGCATTTCTCAAGATGACCAAGAAGGTCAATACCGCATTCTCTGTGTGATGGCCATGTATCTGGGGATGTCGATTTCCAACATCTTTACGCTGGTCGAGAACCGCGAGCTGATGACGAAGATTTTGGCACAGGCTGAATCCTGCATTCTTCCGTTTTGCGGCGATAAAAAGGTCAAAGCAGCACAGCACGAACGCTTAGAAATAATAAGTAAGTGCTTACATACATCCCAGGCAAAGTCCCGGGATTTCTTTTTGAATCTGATCCGGCAGTAGGTTTTCGGGTTCGGAAGGTTTGAGGTGTCAGTTAGGCTCGGTAGTGAGAAAACGGATTTTGAGTTTCTGACAATTGTGCTAAGTTGAAGGCAGTTAAGAATTAGTTCGACGAAGTTGAACCGTGAAAAAGATTGTTAGGTTGATCTCAGCAGTTATCTGCTTCTTTCAGCTCAATGTCCAAGCGGAGGAGCCGAAGGAATACACCTTTGCGATCAACTCAGCCGTTACTCCGCTTTTGCATGCCGCCTTCATTAACGAAACAATCAAGACGGTAGAGAGGTCTGTGGCTCCTGCCAAACTCAAAGTCTTGTATGTAGAACTGCCGGAGCTGGAAAGGCTCATTGAAACCTAAGAGTCGGACGATAAATACATCTTGAGG